>OQVP01000266.1_pt1 | contig 20009 bp, 17 predicted proteins | sample 1691541 | NCBI WGS metagenome assembly OQVP01 (sample SAMN03418258, study PRJEB22391) | human gut metagenome | biome: human-gut; feature: organic feature; material: feces | host: Homo sapiens | place: Tanzania | collected 2013-01 | reverse complement strand
CAAAAACCGCAGACCGCTTATGTACGACAAGTACACCGCGCGTCCTGCGGTTTTTCTTTCTTGTAACTTCATCGAATTCTCGCCTTTTTACAGTGCGTTAAACATAGTATTCGTACTGTGTACCCGTGGGATAAATGACATCAAAATTCTGACGTTTTAGGAATTTTCAAAAAAATAAAATCTCACCTTTAAAGGGTGAGATTTTTTTATTTTTTCGAAGATACTTGCGTTTTCGGGGCGTTTGTTCTTGTGTTTTTTTGAATATCGTAATATAATGTGTGCGGATTAAAGTTATGAAAATCAAAAGCATTAAAGAAAACGATAAAAATATTTTCAAAGAACTGTCGAAAGAGTTTTACGCGTCCGGCGCGACGATAAATCCTTATAACGACGAAACAAACGAAAAAACTTTCAGATACCTTACTTCGGCGCATCACAACCTGTTCGGTTATCTCATTATATCCGACGACGGAAACTGCGCGGGATATTCCTTGCTAACGTCGTATTGGTGCAACGAAGAAGGTGGCGAAATCATTATCATTGACGAACTGTACGTCAAAAAAGAGTATCGCCAGCACGGATACGCAAAACACTTTATCAACTGGGCGGAAAACCACTTCAAAGGACGCGCCGTCGAAATGACGCTTGAAGTGCTGTCCGACAACGCGCACGCAATCGATTTGTATTCGGAGCTGGGGTTTGCGCCCGACGGCTTCACGACAATGACAAGAAAAATATAAAGGCTTCCGACGGGAAGTCTTTTTTATGTTTTCGACATTGAAAAATCGCCGCGTGTGTGATACAATATATTTAGAAATCCAAATCGAAAAGGAAACGAAATGAGCATCGGAACAAAGATACTGAACAAAATCGTGTCGCTCGCGCAGGCGACCGGCGGGCAGGTTGAAGGAAACAATGACGTAACCGACGAAATGAAAAACCTTGCGCGGACTACCGCGGAAGAAGGCGTCGTAATGCTTAAAGACGACGGTGCGTTGCCGCTGTCCGAAAACGACGTCGTTGCGGTTTTCGGCAGGGTGCAGAACGATTGGTTTTACGTCGGATACGGCTCGGGCGGGGACGTCAAACCGCCGTATAAAGTAAACCTTATTAAAGGGCTGGAAAACGAAGGCGTGAAAATCGACGAAACGCTGAAAAAAATCTATGCCGACTGGTCGGTCAAAAACGCGCCTTACGAAGGATTTTGGGGGCATTGGCCGTTCCATTTTGACGAAATGCCGCTTTCCGACAAGGTTGTCGGCGAAGCCGCAAAGCGCGCGAACAAGGCGATTGTCGTTATCGGGCGCGCGGCGGGCGAAGATCGGGAACAAAAACTTGAAAAGGGCAGTTTTTTTCTGACCGACGAAGAAAAGAAAATGCTTTCCGTCGTGACGAAAAATTTCAAAAGCACGATTTTAATCATCGACAACGGCAATATTATGGATTTGTCGTTTATCGACGCTTACGGCAGCGCGCTTTCCGCCGCGCTTTACGTCTGGAACGGCGGCATGGAATCGGGAAACGCCGTGGCGCGCGTCCTGTCCGGCAAGGTCAATCCGTCTGGCAGACTTCCCGACACGATAGCAAAACGCTATAACGATTACCCGTCGTCGAAAAACTTCGGCGGAAAGAAATATAACAATTATCAGGAAGACGTTTACGTCGGCTATCGCTTTTTTGAAACGTTTGACAAAACCGCGGTGAGATATCCTTTCGGCTTTGGATTAAGCTACACGACGTTTGAAGAAAAAGGCGCGCTCAAAAAGGACGAACAAGGCTTTTTCGTTGACGTCAGCGTGAAAAATACGGGCGACGTTCCCGGAAAAAACGTTGTGGCGGTGTACGTTTCCGCGCCGCAAGGGGAACTCGGAAAGCCCGAAAAAATCCTTGTCGGATTTCATAAGACAAAGGAACTCGCTTCGAGCGAAACCGAAGAATTAATCATTCGGATTCCGCTTGAAAACATAACGTCGTTTGACGAAACGGGTTGCACGGGATACAAGTCGTCGTACGTCGTCGAGTGCGGCGAATACAAGGTATTCCTTGGCGCAAACGTGCGCGAAAGCAAGTTAATCGGCGCGTTTTATATCAATGAACCCGTGTTTACGACGGTAAATGCAATTTGTCCCGTACAACACGACTTCAACGTGATATACCCGAAATACTTCAAGCGCGTGAAATATATCATGGGTGAAAAGCCCGTGCATAAGGCGAAGTTTGATAGAGCCGAACGCATTATTGCAAATATCCCGGCACTTTCTGAAAAGAAGGGCGACGTTGACTTTTTTGAAGTACAAGGCGGAAAGTGTAGCCTTGACGAATTTATCGCGTGCTTATCGATTTCGGAACTTGAAATGCTGACGCACGGCGATTACAAAATGAACAGCCCGTTGGGCGCGAAAGGCAACGCCGGCGTATTCGGCGGGATATCCGAAAGCCTCAGGAAAAAAGGAGTGCCGACTGTTGTTACGACCGACGGTCCGTCGGGAATAAGGCTTATGACGTACGCCTCGCTTTTGCCGTGCGGTACTGCGATTGCGTCGACGTTCAATAAGGACCTTGTGGAAAAACTTTACGGCGCGGTTGCGGAAGAAATGTTAAAAAAGGGCAGCGACGTTTTGCTTGCGCCCGGAATGAACATACACCGAGATCCCCTTTGCGGAAGGAATTTTGAATATTTTTCGGAAGATCCCGTGCTTTCGGGGTATATGGCGAGCGCGGTTGTCAAAGGTTTGCAAAGCAAGGGCGTATCGGCGTGTCCGAAGCATTTCGCGTGCAACAATCAGGAAACGAAACGGAAGAAAAACGATTCGCGCGTATCGGAGCGCGCGCTCAGGGAGATATACCTTAAAGGCTTTGAGATTTGCGTAAAGACGGCGGATCCCAAAATGATTATGACGTCGTACAACAAAATTAACGGCGTTTACAGTTGCTATAATTTCGATTTATGCACCGAAGTTTTAAGGAACGAGTGGGGCTTTACGGGCGCGGTAACGACCGACTGGTGGAACGTCCCCGAAAACGATCCCGACAATGCCCGCGTGAGAAACAACGCATATCGCGTACGGGCAGGCAACGACGTACTTATGCCGGGCGGGACTCACGTCAAGGGAAAATACGACAATTCCGCCGAGCAATCGGTGAACGACGGTGCTCTCCGCCGCGAAGAACTTGAAAACGCCGCGCGACACGTCCTGTCGATGATGCTTGACGTGCCGTCGGTAAGAAGGAAAATCAAAAAATAAAATCGTTTATGAAAAGAAAAAGAGCGGATTGACCGCTCTTTTCGTTTTCAAGAAAATCATTTTACGTTTCGGGTGAAGCATCTTGTCTTTGAAAGACCGTCCTCGACGACGATGTGGTCGGCGGAGCATACGCCGTCCGAGTTATAGGCACATTTAACGGACGCGCACGTGACGGAGTTTTCGATATTGCCCGTGCCGAAGTCTTCCGCCGCCTCGATATCGGCAAAAGTCTGTGCAAGAATACCGCCTTCACGCTTGATTTTGCTGGCGCACACGCCTTTTTCGGTGATGTTTACGATGCCCGCCACGCAGCGGGATTTTACGTTGTGTTCACAATTTACCGTATGACAAATAATATTATCCATTTTATCCTCCGAAATAATTTTTTTCAAATGCGGCAAAAATATACGGCGAAGTCGTCAAAAACTTGAAAACGCGTCGTATTTATGGTATTATATCGTTGAGGTGATAATATGAAAGTTATTTTATTAAGCGACGTCAAAGGCACCGGCAAAAAAGGGCAAATCCTTGAAGTCAGCGACGGATACGCAAGAAATTGTTTGTTGAAGAAGAAACTCGCAGTCGAAGCGACCGCCTCCGCGCTTAACGAAAACGCGCAAAAGAAAGCGGCGGAAGAAAAGCGCATCGCCGAAGAAATCGCGGAGGCGAAAGTCGTCAAAGAAAAGCTTGAAAAAAGCGTCATCGACATCGGCGTGAAATGCGGCGACGGCAAAATGTACGGCAGCGTAACGACCGCGGACATCGCGGAAGGCTTAAAAAAACAAGGCATCGAAATCGACAAAAAGAAAGTCGTGCTGAAAGAAAACATCAAGGCTTTGGGCGTGTTTGAAATCGAAATCAAAGTGTACGCGGGCATTTCCGCAAAAGTAAAAGTCAACATCGTAAAGGCAAATGACTGACCTTTTTGAAAACGAGCGCATCGACGATCTGGAAATCAACGACCTTCGGCTTATACAAAATGCCGAAGGCTATTGTTTTACGTCGGACAGCGTGCTTCTTGCAAACCTTGTGAAAGCAAGGAAGACGGACAAAATTCTGGACGTCGGCGCAGGCAGCGGAATAATTTCGATACTCCTTGCGGGGAAGATGGGATACGGCAACGTGTCGGCACTCGAAATTCAGAAAAATATGGCGGCTCTTGCTGCGCGAAATGTCGAAATGAATGGTTTAAGCGACAAAATTGTCGTGATAAACTCTTCTTTGCAGGATTTTGCAAAAAGTGTCCCGGCGGAAAGTTTCGACGTCATCGTGTCGAATCCGCCTTACAAAAAACCCGACTCCGGCGAGATGGACAAGAACGAAACTCGCGCCGTTTCAAAGTACGAACTGAAACTTACGCTTGACGAACTCATCGAAAACGCAAGACGACTTTTGAAGTTTCGCGGGAAGTTTTATATGGTGCATCGCGCCGACCGTATGGCGGAATGTATTTATAAATTGAAGCAAAACAATATCGAGCCCAAGGTAATGACGCTTGTTTACCCAAAGGCCGAAAAATCCCCCGACGTCGTGATTTACGAGTGCATTAAGGGCGCGTCGGAAGGCGTGAAAATCAACACGCTTATCGTTTACGACGAGTACGGTGAATATACCGCGCTCGCCAGAAAAATGTATTCCAAGGATTGATATGGCAGGCACTTTATACGTTGTGGGTACGCCCATCGGAAATCTGAAAGACATCACTTATCGCGCGGTCGAAACGCTTTCGTCCGTGGACGTCATCGCGTGCGAGGACACGCGCGTATCGTTAAAACTTTTGTCTTATTACAACGTCAAAAAACCCCTTATCAGTTATTACAAACAAAAAGAACGCGAAGGCTCGGAAAAGATAATTTCGCTACTTTCGGACGGCAAAAACGTCGCGCTCATCACCGACGCGGGTATGCCGTGCGTCAGCGATCCGGGCGCGATACTCGTGTCGGAATGTAGGCGTGCGGGGCTCAAAGTCGAAATCGTACCGGGGGCAAGCGCGGTCGTGTCGGCAGTCGCGCTTTCGGGGATAACGTCGCGCGGGTTCACTTTTTTGGGATTTTTGCCCGAAAAACGCAAGGATAAGGAAGAACTTGTAAAAGATTTTAAGTTTTCTTCCGAGCCCGTCGTATTTTACGTCAGCCCGCACGAGATAAACGACGACGCGAAATTTTTGTACGAATCTTTCGGAGAAAGACAGGTTTTTGTCGTACACGAACTGACGAAAATGTTTGAAAGCGTCGAAGAACAAAATCTTTCTTCCTTTTCGATACCGTCGCCGAAGGGCGAATACGTCCTTATCGTGATGCCAAGCACCGGCGGAAACGCATTGAATGACCTTAGTATCGCCGACCACGTCCGCCATTATATGCAAAGCGGTATGACGAAAAAGGACGCGATAAAACGCACGGCGTCTGACAGGAACGTCGACAAAAACACGGTTTACTCAGAAGTTCTTGATTTATAAACAAGAATTTAACGGCGGAATCGACAAACAAATCTCCTCCGAAAATAAGTCCCCCGAGTCCCGCCAGGACAAGGACAATCGCGACAAACAGATTCTTCGGTTTCCCATCTTCCGAAGACTCTTCCGCACCTTTGTCATTCTTGAAGCAGAAGTACATGTACCCGGCAAACAGCAGAATAAACAATACTCCTTCAATCCTCGAGATGGTATCACTGCCGCCTATGCCGAAAAGCGTACTGCTCATTCCGCACAATACAAGAAGAAGACTGACCCCGAGAGTGACCGGGATATCAAGCTTCCGGTTTTCCGATGTCATGGAGACCGGTGACAGGATGGCAGTAAGACCAAGAATGAATAACACATTGAAAACATTGGAACCCACCACATTACCTATGGCAATATCGGGATTCCCCTGAATGGCTCCGGTCAAGCTCACGACAAGTTCCGGGCAGGAGGTTCCAAACCCTACGATTGTAAGACCGATTACAAACTCGCTGACTCCAATTCTTCTGGCAATCGACGATGCCCCATCGACGAGCCAGTTGGCGCCAAATACTATCAGGCCCAGACCGACTAGCAATAAAATAACATTCATCATCATTCAATAATTATACTCTACCAACACTGCTCTATCACATCAAATCCCACAAATTTACTAAAAATCACACATTCTTAAAATTCCCCTCCTTATACCAAAAAAGCTCCGGGCAAAACCCGGAGCCATCTGAATTATATCTTCTCTATTAGAGAGCGAAAGGATTCTCGCCCGGATAGAGCTGACCTGCAGGAAGCGGAGTATTGATATCATCAACACCAAGAAGGTGGAGAGCCTCGAAGAGGATCTTGCCCACATTCTTGAATGCGTATGCTCCGTGGTGAGGGAATCTCTTACCTACGAGTACGTGACGATAGAATCTTGCAAATCCAGGGATTGCAGCGATTCCAATACCGCCGAATGAGCATGGATCGATATCAAGGAAGTGACCTTCAGCGATGTAGCTGACGAGCTTGGAGTCAGAATTTGACTGAAGACGGAACATGGTTGTAGCGCTTGGCTTGATCTGTCCCTCAAGGGTTCCCTTGGTGATATCCTCACCCATAAGACGAGCCTGGATGAGCTGATACTTAATCTTGCAAGACTTCATGCAAGAAGAGCAGGTATTACCGCAGTGGAATCCCATGTAAAGGTCTTTCTTGCTTGCACCTTCGAGATTTGCGCCGGCAGGAATCACATCGTCAGGAACTGAGTTGTTGATGTCAAGGAGAGTAGCAGGCATCTCTGATGCGCACTCTGCCATGTACTCAGATACAGCACCGTAAAGATCCACCTCGCAAGCTACAGGAATTCCGCGACCGGTAAGTCTTGAATTCACATAGCAAGGCTCGAAGTTGAATACAGGCTGCCAAGCCGGCCAGCACTTGTTGGCGAATACGGCATATTCGCAAGCGCCCTTGTTGTTCTCATACCAATCCATGATAGCGAGCTCAAGCTGAGCAAGCTTAGGAAGGATCTCTGGATAAGTGTTGCGCTCTGCTCCGAGTTCAGCCTGCATATCCTTTACGATAGCATCGATCTCAGCGGTACGTGAAGCCACCTTCTCGAACTGAACCTTCATATCGAGCTCAGAGTTCTCCTGAACCTCAACACCGAGGTCGTAGAGAGGCTGGATAGGAGCGTTGCAGGCAAGGAAGTCGAACGGACGTGGTCCGAAGCCGAATACCTTGAGGTTGCGCATTCCGATGACAACGCGTGCGATATGACGGAAGTCAGCAAGTTCCTTAACTGCCTCAACAGGGGTAACGTTAGGATACTCAGGAATATATACGCGAAGACGACGAAGACCTACGTTGTAGCTGAAGTTGAGCACACCGCAAAGGGCATCGCCACGGTCAGAAGCAAGTCCGTTCTTGCTCTCTTCCTTAGCTGCAAGAACCATTGCAGGGCCACCGAACTTCTGTACGAACATGGTGGTAGGGCCTTCAGGTCCAAAGTTGCCGAGGAACATGCAGACAGCATTGATACCATTCTCACGAGCCCAGTCAAGAGCTTTGAGAGTGTCTTTCTCGTTCTCGATGGTCACAGGGCAGTCATAAACTTCAGGAAGTTTTGCCTTGTGCACTTCTTCCATCAAAGCCTTCATTCTGGCCTTGGTGAGGGATACTGGGAAACAGTCACGGCTTACGCCGACGATTCCAAGTTTAACTACTGGTTGATTAATCATACTAATTGTAATTAAATGTGTTTATAAAACGTTTACAAAATCTTTTACATTCCGGGCACTTATGACCTCATCTCCAAGAATCAGCAGACGATCCACGACATTGTCAAGTTCCCTTATGTTTCCGGGCCATGACTTCTGTTTCAAAAGTTCAATCGCTTCCGGAGAAAATCTCCTTGCAGACCCTGGCTCCGTATATTTCTTGAGGAAAAAATCCACAAGAAGCGGTATGTCGTCCCGTCTTTCGTCCAGAGACGGAACTTTGATCGGGATGACGCTGAGACGATGGTACAGGTCTTCGCGGAAATTGCCTTTTTCTATCTCTTTCTCAAGATTCTTATTGGTGGCGGCTATCACGCGCACGTCCACTTCGATATCTTTGTCGGAGCCGACCCGTGAAAGTTTCTTCTCCTGAAGCACCCTAAGCACCTTCGCCTGTGCGGCAAGACTCATATCGCCTATCTCGTCCAGGAACAAAGTGCCGCCGTCGGCCTGTTCAAACTTGCCCTTATGCTGCTTTATGGCGGAGGTAAAGGAGCCTTTCTCGTGGCCGAACAATTCACTTTCAATAAGTTCAGACGGGATAGCAGCACAATTGACCTCTATAAGAGGCATGGCGCTTCGCTTACTGAGCAGATGGAGGTTCCTGGCTACAAGTTCCTTTCCGGAACCGTTCGGTCCGGTTATTAGAACCCGTGCATCCGACGGGGCCACCTTGGCTATAATGTCCCTTATATGCTTCATCGGTTCGGACTCCCCTATCATATCCACCCCACAAACTTTTTTCTTAAGAGCCTTGTTCTGCTTTGTGAGATGAACCCTGTCCGTGGCATTCTTGATAGTGATAAGCACCCGGTTGAGATCAAGAGGTTTCTCCACGAAATCAAATGCCCCTTTCTTGATGCACTCCACCGCCGTACTGATGTCTCCATGTCCGGAAATCATCACCACAGCAGCGTCGGTACCGTTACCCACAAGGGTATCCAATACTTCAAGTCCATCCATATTAGGCATTTTGATATCGCAGAATATCACATCGAATTTCTGCTTCCCGGCTTTCTCCACTGCCTGAACACCATCTTCCGCGGTATCCACATCATACCCCTCGTCGGTCAGAATCTCTTTCAGCGAATTCCTGATAGCCCTCTCGTCGTCAACTACAAGTACATTCATTTTCTATCCTATTTCTGCGCCATTGACAAGACTTTCCTCCGGAGTGATGAATCTCATCTTGCCATCGTTCTGTCTTGCCATCAATATCATACCCTTACTCTCGATTCCTTTGATTACGCGCGGCTTGAGATTGGCGAGAATACAAATCTGCTTCCCGACCATATCTTCCGGCGAATAGTACTCGGCGATACCTGATACTATCACCCTCTTGTCCATGCCCGTATCAATGGTCAGTTTCAGGAGTTTATCTGTCTTAGGGACACGCTCCGCCTCAAGCACGGTCGCCGTGCGGATATCCATTTTACCGAAATCATCGAAGCTGCATTCCTCCTTCTGAGCGGGCACCTTTTTGGCGTTCTCAGCTTTCTCCAACTCCTCGCGCTCAGCCTTTATTTTGCTGAGACGGGCCATCTGGGCATCTATCTGCTCATCCTCCACCTTGCTGAACAAAAGTTCGGCCTCTCCGAGGGAATGTCCGGCAGGAATAATCTGAGGCTTTCCGAGAATCTCCCAGTTCAAGCATACACATTTGTCTTTCTCAGGACATTTAGCCGCAGAATCAGAGAACTGTACAGTATGGAGAGCTGCTCCCTCCCTGTCTTTCTTATGATCCATACCCGCACAAATACATACGCCCAACATACGGCGCAGACGCTCGGCAGCAAAAGGAGTGAACGGCTCGAATGCTATTGCAAGATCAGCACAAATCTGGATTGAGAGGTTCAAAATGGTACCGGCCCTTTCCAAATCGGTCTTCGCAACCTTCCATGGCTCCGTATCGGAGATGTATTTGTTGCCAAGGCGCGCAATGGACATGGCATCCTTGAGAGCTTCTCTGAATCTGTAGTTTTCAAGGTTATTCTCCATCGATGTCCTTAACTGAGGAATCTGTGCCAGCACCTCCTTATCTACATCAAGAAGGGAGGCACATGCAGGCACCTTACCACCGAAATATTTATGTGTCAGCACCACAGCCCTGTTGACAAAGTTGCCGAATATGGCCACAAGCTCGCTGTTGTTGCGCTGCTGGAAATCCTTCCAACTGAAATCATTGTCCTTTGTCTCAGGAGCATTGGCCGTCAGCACATACCTGAGAACGTCTTCCTTGCCCGGAAAATCGCGCAGGTATTCATGAGCCCAAACCGCCCAATTGCGAGATGTGGATATCTTGTCGCCTTCGAGGTTGAGAAACTCATTGGCAGGAACATTCTCAGGCAGGATATACCCGTCACCGTAAGCCTTCAGCATTGAAGGGAACACGATACAATGGAACACGATATTATCCTTGCCGATAAAATGCACAAGTTTCGTATCCTCTGATTTCCACCATGTCTCCCAATCGTTCGGAAGCAGTTCGATGGTATTGGAAATATACCCTATAGGTGCATCGAACCATACATACAGGACCTTGCCCTCGGCGCCTTCCACAGGTACCGGAACGCCCCAGTCCAAGTCTCTGGTCACCGCCCTTGGCTGGAGGCCCCCGTCAAGCCAACTCTTCACCTGACCATATACATTGCTCCGCCATTCCTTATGTCCGTCAAGAATCCATTCGCGAAGCCACTGCTCATAATCCTGCAAAGGCAGATACCAGTGGGTAGTTTTCTTCTTGATAGGCTCCGCGCCGCTGAGCTTGCTCTTAGGATTGATGAGCTCGTCCGGACTGAGAGTACTTCCGCACTTTTCGCACTGATCACCATAAGCTCCCTCGGCCCCACATTTAGGGCACGTACCGACTATATATCTGTCCGCCAGGAAAGTCTTGGCCTCAGGGTCATAATACTGCTCGCTCTCCCGAGTGACGAACTTCCCTTCGTTATAAAGTTTCTTGAAGAAGTCCGAAGCATTCTTGGCATGCGTCTCGGAGGTTGTTCTTCCGTAGATATCGAAATTGATGCCAAGTCCGGAGAAGGAATCCTTGATTATCTTGTTGTACTTGTCCACAATATCCTGCGGGGAGCATCCCTGCTGCCTAGCCTTGATAGTAATAGGCACGCCATGCTCATCCGACCCGCAAACATAAAGAACATCCTCTCCCTTCATCCTCAGATATCTCACATAGATATCGGCCGGAACATACACTCCGGCAAGATGTCCGATATGCACCGGGCCATTGGCGTACGGCAACGCGCAGGTCACCAAAGTTCTTTTGAATTTCTTGTCCATTATTCTGTCTTTTCTCTTCCTATTCTCGTTTTGATTTTCTTCTGTGCTGCCTGCAGTTTCACAATTTCCTGCATAGCTGACATCTGTTCGTCAGAAGGCACGTCAGATACAAGCTTCCGCTTCAACGCATCTATTCTGTCACGAATGCGGCTCTCTGCATAACACAGGATAACTTTCGGCACTTGCGTCACTAGCCATGACGACTCGGTGGTAAGCGCCGCTTTCAAATCCTCTACCGAAAGCATATATTTCTCTATCGACAACTCCCCTACCGCTTCGGCCACGCGCCTGTCATCAGAGTCAAGAAGACGCTTTACTATGTCAGCTTGTCCCAATCCGTTGTCATAAAGTGCGCAATATGCATCATATACGGCGGCATATACTGTGTTTGCCATTTTCGTGCCATCACAGTCAAGAGCGTCCCGTATAAAATCAGTCACCGTAGGCTTTGGTACGTCTTCCCCTCCATAGAAGTCCGAATCACTCTCAAACTCAAGCACATCCCGCCCGTTTCGCAGCAGGAATGACAAAATGTCCTTCTCCACCGGAGCCAATATTTTGTTCTCCTCCAACGTCGCAGTAGCCTGTGTCGGCTCAGCCGCCGGCTTTTCTCCCACCGTCTCCGTCCTGGCGCTTCTTCTCTGGTTCTGAATCCTGTCAAACAGAATGGAGTTCTCTACACCGAACTTCGATGCCGTATCCTCCACATAAGTGGAACGCTTCACCGGATCGGGAATATGCGAGATGGTATCGGCTATATCATTTATAAGCTGGGCTTTCTTCAACGGATCCCCGGCAGCCTGATGCAGCAGCAAATCACTCTTGAACGATATAAAGTCACGCTCATTGGAGGAAATATACTCCTGCACTTCTTCAAGCGTGTGCTTTCGCGAGAACGAGTCCGGGTCTTCAGACGGCGGCAGCTGAACGATTTTAACGTTCATCCCCTCCGCAAGTACCATCGGAATTCCACGCAAAGCCGCATGTATTCCCGCCGAATCACCATCATACATGATGGTCACATTCTCGGTAAACTTGTGTATCAGACGTATCTGCTCCACAGTAAGGGACGTGCCACAGGAAGCCACCACATTGCGTATTCCCAGCTGGTGCATCATCACCATATCGATATTGCCTTCCACCAGGACACATTTGTCCAGTCTCGATATCTCTCCTTTGGCGAAATATATTCCAAGCAGGTTACGGCTTTTTATATAAATCTCAGTCTCCGGTGAATTGACATACTTGGCCGGATTTTCCGCGCTAAGGGTTCGGCCGCTGAAAGCGATCACACGCCCGCTGACCGAATGAATGGGGAACATCACCCTCTCCCGGAATTTATCTACAACACTTCCGTCATCCCTTTTCACAGCAAGCCCGGCCCCAAGCAGATATTCCATCTTGTAGCCGGCAGACACCGCCGCATCCACCAATGATGTTCTTCCGGACGGAGCCCACCCGAGCCCGAATTGCTTCACGGTCTCTCCTGTAAGCCCGCGACTGCGAAAATAACCCTCTCCAAGCGTTTTCCCTTCGCTTGTCTGAAGCTGGGACACAAAGAATTTCTCCGCAAACTCGGTCACCAGAAGCAGACTCTCCATCGCCTGACGCTTAGCCCGCTCCTCATCAGTCTGCTCCTCTTCCACCACTTCTATGTGGTACTTGCGGGCGAGATATTTCAGGGCCTCCACATAAGAGCAATGCTCCTGTTCCATCACAAAACCTACCGCAGAACCGGACTTTCCGCACCCGAAACACTTGTATATTCCTTTGGCCGGAGAAACGTAAAAAGAAGGCGTCTTTTCATTATGGAAGGGACAGCAGGCAACGAAATTGGCTCCGCGGCGTCTAAGCGTCACATAATCCCCCACCACATCGGCAATCTGCGCCGTGTCCAAAATCTGATTTACTGTCTCCTGCGGTATCATCTGTTACGATGCTATTTCACATAGGAATTTCAGTCGGACCAGCCGGACCTCCTCCTCATAATAATCTGACCCAAGTGCCTGAATGGCCTGATTGACATCATCCGAAGTTGCTTCGTTCCGGAAGTAGTCATATATCTCATCCACTATGTCGGAATCCAGATTCTCTTCGATATAATAATCCAGATTCAGCTTCATGCCGCTGGCCACGATGGCCTCTATTTCTGTCAGAAGCTCGTCCATATCAAGACCTTTCGCCTCGGCGATATCCTCAAGCGACATTCTTCTGTCTATGCTCTGAATGATAAATATCTTATTGGCGGATTTGTTCGGAGCCGATTTAAGGACGAAATCATCCGGCCGGATAATATCATTCTCCTCTACATATTTCTTTATGAGAGATATGAATTCCTCTCCGAATTTGTGGGCCTTGCCCTCGCCGACACCCTGACAATTCTTCAACTCATCAAACGTCACGGGATACATGGTTGCCATATCCTCCAGAGAAGGGTCTCCGAAAATGACCCAAGGCTGAAGCTTAAGCCGTTTCGCAAGATTCTTGCGAAGATCTTTCAGCATGGAAAGCAGCATCGGGTCCCCCGCGCCGCCACCATTTCTCTCTGCGGCAGAAGCAGCACTCAACTCCTCATCATCTTCATCATCAGTCCCGTTGGAAAAAGCTCTGTCCTCCACGAGCATCAGCGGCCATGGTTCCTTCAAGAACTGCCGGCCCTGCTCCGTAGCATATATGAGTCCGTACTTTTCTATTTCCTTGGCCAGAAGATGAGCTATCAAGCCCTGATGAATGACCGTGCACCAGAATTTGTCGGAATGAGCGGCACCCGCACCGAAAAACTTAAGCTTGTCATGCTTATACGACTTGATAATGGAGTTGGACACTCCTGCAAGCACATTTGCAAGATGATCTATCTTGAAATGCTCCGGAAGCGATTCCACCAGCTGAAGCACAAGTTTCATCTCTTCGCGCCCGTCGAACATCTCCTTAGGATGTACGCAATTGTCACAGCAATGACAATTATCGGCAGTGTAATCTTCTCCGAAATAGTTCAGAAGCAGCTTCCTGCGACACTGACTCGACTCAGCGTACGCAGTCACCTCCGAAAGGAGTTGTTTGTTGATTTCCTGCTCGCTGACAGGCTTCCCCTGCATGAATTTCTCCAGCTTCTGTACATCCTTATAGCTGTAATATGCTATACAATGTCCTTCAAGCCCGTCGCGTCCGGCCCTTCCGGTCTCCTGATAATAACTTTCTATACTCTTCGGTATATCGTAATGGATGACAAAACGCACGTCAGGCTTGTCAATTCCCATTCCGAATGCGATTGTGGCCACGATTACATCCACATCCTCGGACAGGAATTTGTCCTGATTCTCCGCCCTGGTCTTGGCATCCAGACCGGCATGATACGGCAAGGCGCTTATACCATTGATACACAAAAGCTCCGCCAGCTCTTCAACCTTCTTCCTGCTCAAACAGTAGATAATGCCGGACTTGCCAGGATTCTGCTTTATATACCGGATTATGTCTTTTTCGGCTTCAACTTTATCCCTTACTTCATAATAAAGATTCGACCGGTTGAATGAAGACTTGAACACTTTCGCATCCTGAATCCGCAGATTCTTCAAAATATCACTCTGAACTTTAGGCGTAGCGGTAGCAGTCAGGGCAATAATCGGAGCACGGCCTATCCGGTTCACCATATCACGGATATTCCGATATTCCGGACGGAAATCATGTCCCCACTCGGATATACAATGCGCCTCGTCTATAGCGTAGAACGAAATCTTGACCTCCTGAAGGAAAGACACGTTCTCCTCTTTTGACAAGGACTCCGGAGCCACATACAGAAGCTTGGTCCTACCTGCCAGCAAATCGCTTCTAACTTCCTCTATCTGAAGTCTTGACAGCGAAGAGTTCAGGAAATGAGCCACACTTCCGGCACCGGCATCAAACCCGCGCATCAAATCCACCTGATTCTTCATCAAGGCGATGAGCGGGGACACCACAATAGCCGTCCCTTCCATCAACAACGCCGGAAGCTGATAGCAAAGAGATTTTCCACCTCCGGTAGGCATAAGGACGAAAGCATCCCCACCACCCATAACATGAGTGATGACTTCCTCCTGATCACCTTTGAAGGTGTCGTAACCAAAGAACTCTTTGAGTTTATGTCTAATCAAGTCCGGCTCCATAAGTCAAATTAATCCAAAGTATGGATAGCAAGCCCGGAACGGAGCTTCGGCTCGAACCATGTGGTCTTAGGCGGCATGATTCTTCCGCTGTCCGCAATGGCAATAAGCTGCTTCATAGACACAGGATAAAGGGCGAACGCCACTTTCATCTCTCCGCTGTCAACCCTGTCGGACAATTCGGAAAGTCCGCGGATGCCGCCGACAAAATCAATCCTCTTGTCTATGCGCAGGTCTTTTATGTTCAATATCTTGTCCAATACCAAATTGGAAAGGATGGTCACGTCAAGCACTTCCACCGGATCATCATCACGATACCTTCCTTCCTTAGCGGTAAACGAATACCAGTTGCCGCCAAGATAAAGCGCAAAATTGTGCAGCCCCGACGGATGATATATTTCTTTCCCCTTCTTCTCCACAACGAAATCCTCTTCAAGGGCCTTTAGGAACTCCTCCTCGGAAAGACCGTTGAGATCCTTTACCACTCTATTATAATCAATTATCTTAAGCTGGCTCTCCGGGAAACATACAGCCATGAAATAGTTGTACTCCTCATTTCCGGTATGATGCGGATTGGCAGCCCTTTTTTCAGCTCCCACACGCGCAGCGGCAGCCGTCCTGTGATGCCCGTCAGCCACGTAGAAAGCGTCTATCTTATTCTCGAACGTATCGGTAATGAGCTTGATGTCATCGTCATTGTCAATCACCCAGAACTCATGGCCGAAACCATTCTCGTCAGTAAAGCGATACTCGGAAGGCGAAGATATGGCGCGCTCAACTACAGCGGCCAGAACAGGGTCATCCTTATAAGAGAAAAACACAGGTTCAATATTGGCATTCTGGATACGCACGTGAATCATGCGGTCATCTTCCTTATCCTTGCGGGTAAGCTCGTGCTTCTTTATGCGGCCATTCATGTAATCATCAGTATGTGCGCAAAGTACGAGTCCGTACTGAGTCCTGCCGTCCATGGTCTGGGAATATACATAATAACACGGCTTAGGATCCCTTACAAGCCACCCTCTCTCTCTCCACAGGCGGAAATTCTCTACCGCCTTGTCATATACCCTCTGATCGTGATCCGGAAGTATAGGGTCAAAATCAATTTCCGGCTTCGTGATATGGAGCAGCGATTTCTCACCTGCCATCTTCAGAGCCTCTTCTGAATTCAACACATCATACGGAGGAGCCGCCACTTCAGTGACTGACTCATGCGGCGGACGAAGCGCCGCAAAAGGCTTTACGCGTACCATAGCAGAATTACATATTAATTAGTATCCGAAGATAGTCAATAAATATGTAAAATCAAAACTTTCGGCTACTCTTTCTCGTCGTAGATTATTTCTTCATCCTCTTCGTTTTCGTCCTCATCGTCCTCCTCATCATCCTCTTCGTCATCGTCAAGAGACTCTCCCGGAAGTCTGCGTTTCTCTGCAGGAAGGTCCTCAAAAGCCACATACCCGTTCTCGAACTCGGCCGGGACAGGACCTTTGCTCTCCAAAAGCTTAGGAAGGAGAACATCCTCTTTCTCATACTTGCCTTCGAGCGTAACAATCACGCTTTTCTTGGACTCTATATCATAGAAATACACAAAACTTTTGACACCGGCCTTTATAGTGTCGGCAATCGTAACGGCATCCACGGTTCCGGCCCCAAGGTCAATCAACGCATAACGGGCCACCACCGCCCCATTCTCATCCAGTCCCTTGAACAATATCGGCTGATCCATCGGGAATTCCAGATCAGAGCGCAACTGCTTATGCAATGTATATAGAGAGTTCTTCGCATTGACAGCGTAAACTCGGAAAAAGCCCTTTATACCGGCAAGCGTAATTCTATAAGTATAAACCATACCACTATTTTGAAAAACCAACTTGCGAAGATACTAATTATTCACTAATTTTGGTTGTTGTGAGCACAAATGATACATACAAAAGCATCTCCATGCCCTCCAAAGGCCTTTTCAAGGACAATGGAAGCCGTTTCATTGCGCTTGCCTACCCGGTGGAAAGCGAAGAGGAGATAAAAGAGATAGTCTCTTCCCTGAAGAAAGAATACCACGACGCACGGCATCACTGCTATGCCTACAGGCTCGGACTGGACGGAAACAAATGGAGAGCCAACGATGATGGAGAGCCCTCCGGATCAGCCGGCAGACCCATACTCGGCCAGATTGATTCCGCAGGATTGAGCGACATACTGGTAGTGGTGGTCAGATATTTCGGAGGCATAAAACTCGGCATACCGGGCCTTATACGGGCCTATAAGACATCCACGGCAGACGCCTTGAGCAATGCCGAGACCTGCGAGAAGATTGCCGGAGAATGGACCAATCTCAATTTCCCGTACGACGAGCTTCCGGCGATAATGAAGCTCGTCAAGGATCTCAACCTTCCCCAAAGAAACCAGTCATTTCAGGAACAATGTGCGCTGGAGGTATTTGTAAGACTCAACCAAAAGAATGATTTCTTGGAAAGATTAATAAAAATCAATACCTTTACGCACACTACAAAACAAAACCAATATGAGTAAATTGCATGTTTTCAATGCTGGGCCTTGCCTGCTTCCTCAGGTGGCCATCGACAATGCCATAGAAGCCCTCAAGGACTTTAAAGGTACAGGTGTATCTCTCATTTCCATCTCCCACAGAACCAAAGGCTGGGAAGAGACAATGGAAGAATGCAGATCCCTCTGGAAAGAGATTCTGAATATCCCGGACACCCATGAAGTGATCTTCCTCGGAGGAGGTGCCAGTCTGGAATTCCTTTATGTCGCCATGAACTATCTCGAGCACAAGGCAGGATACCTTGACACGGGCGTCTGGGCCAAAAAAGCTCTGAAAGAAGCCAAGGGTATCGGCGACGCAATCGCAATCGCCAGTTCGGCCGACAAGAACTACTCATACATCCCTAAGGGATACACCATTCCGACAGATTTGGATTATTTCCACATCACGACCAACAATACCATCTATGGTACGGAAATAAAGGAAGACATTGACTGTCCGGTACCTCTCATCGCCGACATGTCATCCGACATTCTTTCCAGAAGAGTGGACGTCAGCAAGTATGCACTCATATATGGCGGCGCTCAGAAAAACGCAGGCCCTGCCGGCGTAACCTTCGCCATTATCCGCAAAGACTCCCTCGGAAAGGTCAGCAGGTATATTCCTACAATGCTTGACTATCGTACGCACATTGACAAGGGCTCCATGTTCAATACTCCGCCGGTATTCCCGATTTTCGTAATGAACGAGACCTTGAAGTGGCTCAAGAGCATCGGAGGAATTAATGCAATTCACGCCATTGACATCAAGAAGGCAGAAACTCTGTATGCGGAAATTGACCGCAACAGCCTCTTCACCGGCACAGCCGCCAAGGAAGACAGATCAATCATGAACGTCTGCTTCGTAATGGCTCCGGGATACGAGAATCTTCAGGACGAATTCATGGAGTATGCCAAGGTCTGCGGTATGGTAGGCATCAAGGGCCACCGCTCTGTCGGAGGATTCCGTGCTTCTATATATAACGCTTGCACACAGGAAGATGTGGAAGCCCTCGTAAAATGCATGCAGGATTTTGAAAAATCACATAAATAATGAAGATTCTCCTCGCGACGCAAAAGCCGTTTGCCGCAGCAGCTGTGGCCGGCATTAGAAATATTGTTGAAGAAGCCGGATACGAACTCGCCATACTCGAGAAGTACGAAAGCGCCGAAGAGCTCAAGGCAGCAGCAGCCGATGCTGACGCCATGATCGTTCGCTCCGACAAAGTCACAAAAGAGGTAATCGAAGCAGCAAAATCCCTCAAAATCGTCGTTCGTGCAGGTGCGGGATTCGACAATCTCGATCTTGAAGCATGCTCCGCACATGGAGTCGTAGCGATGAACACTCCCGGACAGAACTCCAACGCCGTGGCAGAACTCGCCATCGCCATGATGATATTTATGTCCCGCAACCAGTTCACTCCTGCTACCGGCAGCGAGATCCAGGGAAAGACTCTCGGAATTCAGGCTTTCGGAAATGTCGGAAGGCTCGTGGGTGCCAAGGCAGCAGCTCTGGGCATGAATGTCAAAGCCATTGATCCTTTCCTGACCGCCGAGCAGATTAAAGCCGGTGGAGCAGAGCCGGCAGGCAGCCTGGAAGAACTCTACTCCGGATGCAACTTCGTAAGTATTCACATCCCGGCTACTCCGCAGACAATCGGATCAATCGGGTATGACCTTGTAACCAAGATGCCGAAAGGCGCAACTCTTGTGAACACGGCAAGAAAGGAAGTGATAGACGAAGCCGGTCTTCTCAAGGCTTTGGAAGAGAGGACAGACCTTAAATATATCACAGACGTGGCTCCTGACAATCTCGAAGAGATGAAAGAGAAATGCGGACTCAGAGTCTTCGCTACACCTAAGAAAATGGGTGCTCAGACGGCAGAGGCCAACATCAATGCCGGACTTGCCGCAGCAAGACAGATAGTAGCTTTCTTCAAGGAAGGGTGCACCAAATTCCAGCTTAACAAATAGGAATTCGCACTGTACTGAAAAGGGCCGCTCAAGAGCGGTCCTTTTCTATGTCTTTCTGTTTTCCCTCTTCCTTGGGTCAAGACGAACATGGATC
>OQVP01000265.1_pt1 | contig 20019 bp, 12 predicted proteins | sample 1691541 | NCBI WGS metagenome assembly OQVP01 (sample SAMN03418258, study PRJEB22391) | human gut metagenome | biome: human-gut; feature: organic feature; material: feces | host: Homo sapiens | place: Tanzania | collected 2013-01 | reverse complement strand
TTGGACAACAGGTTCGAGCGCTCGCTCGAAACTTCATTTGAACAAACTTCGACAAAAGCTACAGCAAAGCTTCCCAAGCGCAAGGATATCGGTCTATGGGATGAAATCGTCAAAATAGACGCTCCCAATGGTTCGGAAGCCGAGTTCTTGCCGCTGTCGCCTCTCATGTTCGACGAAGATGAGTACTTCAGGAAGTTGGATGCCATCGTGGAGGCACGCCCGCACGTAATAGTGGGACTCAACAACGTGGCGCAGATTGAGTGGGCGAAAAGGCACCCTGAAACCAGGGTCTTCGCCGATTTCTTCCTCTACACCTACAATCGTCTTGCCTACGAAGAGCTAAAGGAAGGGGTTCCAAGCCTCGTTGGATCCTACGAAACAAGGAAGGACTCCTCGTTCACATACGTTGGGGAGGATTTCTAGGTTCCGCTCTTTGTAAGCAGGGTATGCCTCAGACGCAACAGCCTTGGGCCGTTGAACAAGGGGCTTTCGTGCTCAGGATGCTCGAAGGACAATACGTACCACATAAGCCAGAACGACAGACGATACAAGGTAAGGTGCAAAGAATGCATCCCCATTGTGACAGAGGCATGAAAGAGCAAGAAGAATAGGACGAACAAAACGGAGGAACACGGGCGATATGACCAAACAGGACAAAAGGAACCTTGCAATGTACCCAGTCGGAACCATTGGAAGGGACATGGTATACCAGCTTTTCACGAACTACATACTCACGTTCATACTCTTTACAAGAACGCTCACGGCGGCACAGCTTACGGCGATCACCGCAATAATGGTGGCGGCAAGGGTATTCGATGCCCTCAACGACCCAATAATGGGCAACATAATAGAGAGGACGAGAACCAAATGGGGCAAGTTCAAGCCATGGCTTCTTGCAGGGTCCGTCAGCACAATGGGCGTAGTCATAGCGGCGTTCAACACAACTCTCCAAGGCTGGCCGTTCGTATGGTTCTTTGGTGTGGTCTATTTCCTCTACAGCATTACATACACCATGAACGACATCTCTTACTGGGGCATGATACCAGCGCTTTCATCGGATGCCCATACGAGAGACCAATTCACATCAAGAGCCACGCTTTTTGCGGGAATCGGCGGAACGGGGGCATCGATACTAATTCCAATGCTCACTACAGGTGCAATGGCAATAGGAGGCAGCACAGCCAAGGCCTACGGAATAATCTCCATAGTCATAAGCGTGCTCTCCCCTCTTTTCCTATGCTTCATATTCTTTGGAGTGAAGGAGAATCGCGAAAACCTCAAGGAGCCGGCACCCCACATAAGCCTTAGAATGATCATAGAGACCATAGCCCACAACGACCAACTGCTATGGGTATCCTTCATATTCCTACTGCAGCAGATAGGAAGTGGAATCGTCCTTGGCGGCATAGGCTCAACCTACATCTACTTCGAGTTTGGCTACAACGGCGGCCTCTACTCGCTCTTCACCACGATTGGAATGTCCGCAACGGCGATCCTAATGGTGTTCTATCCTTCAATCTCCAAAAAGGTTCCGCGCAAGAAGCTCATGTCCATAATGCAAGTCATCTCCATAGTAGGATACGTTACAATGCTCATCCCCGGCCTTGCACTTGGCACATCAATGACAAAGTTCCACCTCATAACAGTAGGCTACATGCTGGCGAACTTTGGCCAGTACTGCTTCTACCTCATAATGATGATATCCATCATGAACACCGTGGAATACAACGAATACAAGAACGGCTCACGAAGCGAAGCCATAATCACCTCCCTGCGTCCGTTCTTCACCAAAATGGGAGGTGCCTTGGTGGTCGTGATAACATGGGCCTCGTATCTGCTCTTTGGCGTGCGGGCTGATTACACGGAAGCCTTCAAGGCTTATTTGGAGGATGAAGGTTTGCCAACCAATGAGATAGACTATGAGAAGATAGTCATCAAAACCATTAAGTCTGTTGATTTAGACGCTCTTCATCTTTCATTGCCGAAAGTCGTGGATGGCTATAACTTCAAGAAGTCTGCCGTGGTGGAACCTGCCGAAGTAAGTCTGATGAAAAAGGTGAATGTAAAACTGGACAAATATCCAAAGGTGGATTTGCTGAGAAGCAAGAATGTGCAAACTGCTAATGCTGCAAGTAGCTATATAGGAGTTTTGAGACAGGAGCATCTGAATTGGATAGACTGGACGGAAGTGTTCTTTGCCTTGCAAGGTATGAAGGCAGAGCGAGGTTGGTATAATCTGGAATTGCGATTGGAAGACTTGAAGTATCTGATGGCAAATCCTTCCTGGTACGAATTGTCTATTCCAGAAGACCGTTTGAACTTTCATGATTTCGGAAAGAATGTGGAGTTGTGGCAGGATGTTACAATCAGTCTGCTTCGTGGCTATATGGATATGGCTTACAAGAAGGCCAAGTCGAAGGAAGAGCAAAAGCATCTGAAGGAGACGCGCGTTACCTATTATAATATAGGTATGCCTGATGAATATGAAATAGAGGTTCCTAACGACCTGCTTAATGTGGTGGATCATTTGAAAAAATTGCAGGCGCAGGTGGAGGCCAATGAATTTGGTAAAGACTTAGTTCTTGATGCTCCTTATTTCCAGGCATTGAATGTGGAGGAACATCTGTATAAGCCTTTGGTCTTCCTAGCAGAGAAAAATATCAATGGTAATCGTCCTTATGTAGATGTTGTAACTGGTGAGCCAAAGTTGAAGGTTTCTCCTGTGGCATTAAACTTGGGAGAACAGAACTTTGTTACTTCCTTCCGTGAATATTGTAAGGTTCATCAAGACGATGTGCTGGCTGGTAAGCAGGTTTATCTGCTTCGCAATGAGAGCAAGAGGGGATTGGGTTTCTTTGAAGCAAACAACTTCTATCCTGATTTTATCTTATGGATAGTGGATAGAGAGAAGCAATACATCACCTTCATCGACCCGAAAGGTATTCGCAATCTTAAAGGATTGGAGGATGATAAGATTCAACTCTTCAAGTATTTGCAGACAGAAGTGGCTTCTCAGTTGGGTAACGCTCACCTGATGTTGAACAGTTTCATTATCAGCAATACGCCGATGGAGCAGGTTGAGTTTTGGTTAAAGAATCCATTTGAGAAAGGTGAATTCCAAAAGAATCATGTGCTGTTTAAGGATAATAAAGGCTATCTGGACACAATGGTGAATATGATTTTGCAGTATATGTAGGAAAAAGTTTTTCTTTTTTAATGTCACATCTGCCACGCAGATTGTAAGTTGTTGATACACAGAAAGAAATGGGTGGTAATAAGACGTTTTCTTATTGCCACCTATTGCCACCTAATGCCACGCCTTATTCTTGCTTATTCTTCTGTAAACTTCTCAGAATCAAGTAGTTGTTTGATTTGTGGCCTCAAAACTGGTATATCCTTCTCTATGATATTCCAAAGCTGTTTGGGCTTAATTGTATAGTATCCATGCACCAAAACATGCTATTTTTCTAGTTTTAAAGTAAAAAAGTGTCTATTGATAGAAGGAAAAGTTACGCTAAGGCGATGCCCGCCTGTACCCGAGGCGTTGGGCAAATTTGCCCAACTACCTCGGGTATCTTTACCCATCGTCTCGGTTACTTGTACCCATCGTCTCGGTCATGCGTACCCATGTACGTGGTCATGGCTACCCATGTACGTGGGTACGAGTAACCACGTACGTGGACATAATTGATGCATTTCGTTCGATATTTCGCTTGTTTTGTATGCTGTTTCGCTTGTTTTGTATGATGTTTGCCGTTTTTTTATGATACTTCTCCCTATTTTATGATACTTCTATGATACTTTTTTGTAAAGATATTAGGAAGTCTCATTTTTACATATCACTATATATCAACACTTTGCAAGGATATTTCCACCTAATAATGAGACTTTGAGACTTTTTTCTCAAAAAAAACTTATTACGCAAGAAAAAAAACTGCACCATCTGCGTCATCTGCGTGAGATTCTTAAGTCACACAGATTTCGCAAATGGCGCAGATTTCCTTTTATTGCACTTCCAGATAATCGAACGAAACGTTCGGAAGACCGGAGAGGATTATCTGATAGGTACCGGCATTGATCTGAGAATCGGTAGTGGTACCGATGGTCTTAAACTTATTCGGCGTTTCAGGGAAGGTCATGTCTCTATCCAGCAGGACAATGCCCTTGCTGTCCACAATCTTCAACCTGCCAACCTGCTGCTCACCGGTGGTGTTCTTATAGCGGAAACGCAACATGTATTCGCGGGCTACACCAGGATTGATGGTCCAGGTTGAGGTCTTGCTCTTGTAGCGCACAGCCGGGAACACTTCGTTGTCCTGAGGCAACAGCTCCTTCGGATATTTCTCTACCACATCCTTATCCAGGTCAGCCCAGTAAGTCTTGCTCATTCCGCTCTCAGGCTTGCTGCCCTTGAGGACGACATTCCACTTTTCAGCATCTCCTATCTCTCCCTTGGCAGCAATGGCGATGGCAGAGATGATTGCCTCTCCCACCTTTACTTCCGGGAAAGAAATGGTCAGCAGACCGCCCTTTACCTTGATATCTACCACCTTCTTGCAGGCTCCCGCAAAGCCAGCCTCAGCCCAAAGGTCGAGGTCATCTACTACCACGGAATCGTTGATGGCTACATCAAAGATACGCTCGCCTTCACAATCGATGCCGGCACCCTCATGCTTGCCCAGCCAAGGCTCAGCAAAATAGAGTTCTACGCGATATTCTCCATCCGGAACGGCAAACTGATAGTTCAGCGCATGACGGCCCCAACGGAAATACTGGAAGAGCTGTGCATCATGAGCCGCAGCATGAAGAGAGGTTTCAGATGATGATTTCAAGCCATGAATGCGGGAGGTGATATGTCCCTGACTCGCCGTAAACGGATTCATGCCGAAACGCTCTGCCCAGGAATGAGAATAGACGCTGTCGTCCTGCTCCCACTCGCTGCCATAACTGTCTGTAACGGCATCACCGCCACAGTTCACTCTATACAGATAGGTATAACCCTCGGCTGGTTCCAGGAGATTTCTGTTGCGGTCGGCAGCTGTAGGCGTAAGCGTATCAGGCTGCACCTTCGTATAATGGTTGCGATACCAGTAGAAGCCTTCGGTAGGCTGTTCCCATGGCGTGAGAAGTCCCTTGTAATTGAACGGTCCCACCTTGTCGATGCGGCGATAAGCCTCATCCGGCTGAACTCTGCCCGGATTCTCATGCGATACGAAGAGCCACTGGAAATGACCGCAGACGCTGTCCTTGGCGCTCTCTGCCAACATCGCCTTCTTGCTGAGAAGGGATACAAAGGCATCTTCGGTATAGGCTTTTGACAGAGCCTTCACATCACCGGCATGCAGTTTCTCTGCATCGGAACTGCGGAAACCGAGCGTGCGCCAGGCACCATATTCACCATTCAGCAACTGGTTAGGCTGCTTCAATTCCCGATCATATTGATCGGCTGTTCCGCCGTAGGTTCCGCTCCAATTCTGAATCACATTCCAGTCGCTTCCCTCTCCTCCATTACAGGTCGTGATGGCGCGCATGGTCTGAGCGGTAGGGTCCATCTCCCGGATGATGGCAGCACACTCCTCGGTGAAATCCTTCGGCATCACACTCTCGTTCTGAATGCCCCAGAGAATGACGCTAGGCGAATTGCGGCGCTCCTTGATCCAGCGGCGCAGCAGACGCTTGAAGTTCTTGCGGAAGGCGGATGTATCATACCAGACATGTGCCGAGAACTGACTCCAGAACAGCATGCCCTGCTCATCCAGCAACTGCTGATAATAGAGATTATGTGGCTGATGAGCCTCACGGAAGGCATTGAAACCTGCCTGACGCATCATCTTGACACGGGAGGCAATCTGCTCGTGAGAGAAGGCATGACTCTGACCGAAGAGATGCTCGTAATCGCAGGTTCCGTTGATGAAAACCGGACTGCCATTGAGATAGAATCTGCCGTCTTTTTTATCCATCTGGGCTGAATCGCCACGGAGCGCAGCCTGTTTCTGTCGGAGTACCGGCCAGGAGATGGTACGGATGCCGAAAGGTGTAGCCACATCATCGATGGTCTTGCCCTCTCGCTTGATGATGCTGGAAAGGGTATAGAGATAAGGATCCGTGATACTCCACAGATGGGCATCGCTGACCTTTGCCTGATGACGGACCACCTGGGTCTCGCCTGCCTTCAGGGTAATCTTTCCGGTCTGGCGGAAAGCGGTCTTTCCGCTGCTCAACGCCAGTTTGCTGATTACCTCGATGGTCTGCTCATGGTCGGAATAGTTCTTCACCTCGGTATCCACGAAGACGCTGTCGCATGCCTCGTTGTTCCAGACGTGTACTCCGAAAGGCTCTACCCTCACCTCATCGGTTTCGATGAGCGATACCGGACGGAAGATACCGAAAGGCTGACTGCCCTCCGAGAATCCCCATTCTGATGAACAGCCGCCACAAGGCCAAGGGTTATTGGTCTGCATGGCAGGATGTTCTACCTTGATATTCAATACATTATCACCATCACGGAGTGCATCCGAGATATCGAGCGTAAAGCTGGTTCTGCCTACCAGTTCCTTCGGATAACTCTTGCGATTCACCTTGACCGTAGCAAAGGTTCCCACACCTTCCAACTGCAGGAAGTAGCGTTTTCCGGTCTGTTTATGAACGGAGAAATGCTTCTCGTAAGTGGCGGTACCATGCAGGTTGCCGTGCTTCAGCTGGCGGTAACCGTAATAATCGTCCAGATTACTAGGCACATTCACCCGGAAGGTTCCCATCTTCTTCGTGATGCTGTCTTCCGAAGTCTTGCCGAAGGTTACCTGCCAGTCCTGATTCAGATTCACAATCTGTCGTTTTCCCTTCTTTTCGGGTGTCGGGAAAGAAACCTGCGAACGTCCCATCGGCACACTCGTAGCCACGGCGATGCCTCGCTGTCCGGCATGGTTCACGGCACAATAGAAATGGTATACCACGCCCTGATGCTTCAGCACATAACTCTTATGGGCGAACATATCATCATAAGGCTTGGAAGGATAAACCAGGTCGGCTCCATCCCAGTCCTGCCAGTTCACCAGGTCCCGGCTTACGGCAAATGTATTGTAGGCATTGTATTTTCTCTCCGGATTATAGGCAGAGAAATAGAACATGACATAATAATGCGGGAACTTCACGATCTGTGCATCTCCCGTAATGATGCCCGGAGCCTCATGAAAGAACACCGGATTGCCAGTCTTTCGCTTGGCTGTGCGGAGAGGCAGACGGCGCCAGGAAGTCATGTTGCTGGAGAGGGCGATACCGATGCGCTCTGCCTTCAGCTGGTTGGCAGGGTTGATGCCACCGGCATTATAGAACATGACGAAAGGTTTGCCCAGCGTCTTGTTCTTATCCCAGTAGACGGTGCTTTTATAATGGGTGAGTTTCTCCCACCACTGTGCACTCTTGTCGTTGATAGAGAGAACAGGCGAAGGGGATGTTTCCCAAGGATGTGCCTGGGTGATATCGCCTTTTGTAGAAGCCATACCCATATTGAGCGGCTTGCGGATGGCCTCATAGCCCGTACCTTCTCCACCGAAATAGCTCATCCAGTGGCGACCTTTGTATTTTGCCATCTCATAAGATCCGTTCCAGGTCCAGTCTATCAGCGCCGGATATCCAGCACGCTGGTTCATATCCCATCCCTTGTCGGCATAGCAGAGCAGTCTGCCCAGGGTTTTCCATTGCAGCAGGTCGTCGCTGGTAGCGAGCCATGTTTCATACCCTCTGCCATCCGTTCCGTCCTTGCCGTTGTATACCACATAGGTCATAAACCAGCGGTTTCCTTCACGGTACACCATCGGACAGTCTATCTGGTGGTAGTTGTCCTTAGGAGCTACCACCATACCATATTTATAAGGCGTCTTCACCTCGTCGTATATCTTCTGCATCACGTTTTTGCTGATTTTCTGTGCAAAAGCGGTGATGCCGCCAAAGATAAGAAGAGATAAGAGTACCAGTCTCTTTCTTTCGATTTTCATATTTTTATTTTAGTATCAATTAATTTTAAATCTTACAAATACAAAGACGTTTGGAGATAGTTTTTGTAACTATTTGCATAAAGTTTATGTGTTTTAGAATTACAAAACATGAAATGATAAAGATTTAGAAGAAGTAACCCTAAATATAATGAAGTAATTACGAATATTACTTCATTATATTATAGGTTAAGTTTAAATCTCTCCTTAAACATAGCCATTTCTCTTGCAGGAATCTGAAGCTGAATCGCCAAATTTTCCCATAGATCAACGGCCGTTTGAACCTCCTGAATAATGTTTTCTGCCTCCTCCCTCTTAATCATATAACTCTCGCACGAATCAAGCAGAACATGGATATCAGCCTTGTTTGAAGATTCATTGATCAGAAGACTCTGATATTCATTAAGAGTAGGGTTCATATCATAGGCAGGAGAGAGAGTCCATCCTTTTGGTGTCAGCAGAAAGCCATGGTTTCTGAAGTGGTCATCAGAATTACCAATACAAATGTTGAAGGCAACCCTTCTGTAGAGTTCCTGAAGATTTTTCTCTACGTTGCAACAACCTTGGAGTATGAAATCAACTATATCAAGATAACCATAACCACCTTGGGCATTATCACCATCCTTTAATCCTAGCAGAGACATGGATGACGCAAAATGGATTCTCTTGGCTTCATCTGTTCTGTCAAAGCGTCTGGACAGGAGTGTGTGATATTTTCCTAGTCCTCCCAATGTCCTGGTTTGAGCAGCCTGGATTCCTGCTTTTTGGGCAAGAAGATGAGAAAAATGCTCCCAAAGTCCTATGTCATAGTCATCCTTTCGTGAAGGGAACTTAGCAATACATAGATTGCCTTTTTCATCCAACACACCAGCTTTAGGTCTTGCGCCACCCAATGAGGTACCAGGTTGGATAAGCTGTGCTATCCATTTTTTCTCGGGCAACACATCATTCTCTTCGGATTTTTCCACTTCCTGACTGGCATGAATCAATTCTCTAATCTCTGTTAATGGGGGAATCTTGAAAGATGGTGACATATTGATATAATCACCTTCCAATTCCCTTTTAAATCTAAAGCCACCCATTCTGGAGAAGTCATCGATGCCCATGAGGTAATCGAAAGAGGAAAGTGTTCTGACAGCTCTTTTTTCTTCAGCGGCCTGTATCTGTTCTCTTCTTTTGAGCAATGTTCGTCCCCACCTATCTGGCAAAGCATCAGAAAAACATCCGAAAATATCACTTCCTGGCTGGGTATATTGCATGCCTGGGTAGTTGCTGATATCTTCCGAAAGTTGGATTCCAGCATGAACTTTAAGCCAGTTCTCATCATATTTAAAGGCGTAGCTGTCAGAGCCGCGCAATTTTTCATAACACAACTCCCCTACTAACTCCGGTCTATCGAGCCAGTTAAAATCAGCGAAAACAAACAGTCGTTCCATTTCTATCCCTTTTTAGATGCTCGTTGACGATTCTTCAGTCCCATATCCTGCAATGCCCTTCCGAGTTTATCATCCTTTGCCAGGAGCAAGATGTCGTCATCCAGCTGAAGAGCATAGAGTACACGAAGGTAGATTCCGATGGATACCGTTGGTAATCCCTTCTCCACCTTGCAAAGTGTAACTTCTGAGCATGTTGCCCTTTCTGCAACTTGAGCCATACTCAGGTTGCGGCGTAATCGGGCAAGCTTAATCTGCTCACCCACGATTTCCATTTTTTGAATCAACTTCCTTGGAAGTTTGTTTGCCATTGTATTCTTTGTCATAGCTTTAATCTTAATTATGATATGCAAAAATACATAATTTACTTCATTATAAGAAGGGTTATCAAGTTTTTTAAGAATAATTTATATCCAAACACTCAACAACAGTTAAAAGCACCCGCCAAATCATCACTTTTCTCCCCAAACTCTTGCATAACTCAAATAAAAGTCGTACCTTTGAATCGTCAGTCCTCGCCAAGCCTCTTAACAATGCTCAAATCGTGCGAGGCGTTTTTTGTTTATACACATTGGAACATGGCGAATCTTATCCCCTTTACAAAATGGTTTGAATCTTCAGAAAATCGTTCAGTGGATAAATACTGGGGGACTGAAACAAAAAACATAAAAAACAGCCTTTTAGCGATGCCAGTGCTTCGCACCTGTCGGAGGGAATGTGTGGTTGGCGGCATGGAAACTCGTTTCCAATGACGAAAGCGCACAGTCGCACCGCCAAATGCGAAGCATTCCACGTTGCTCCAAGGCTATTTTTTATGTTTTTGTTTTTGATTACATTAACGATTCGGCAACAAAGTATAATCATTGCCCCACTAATTTTCCTATGAGGGGGATTATGTGGGGAGCATTTCTTGTTGAGGTTTTTCACAGTTGGAGTGATATTTTTTTGTAACTTTGTGTTTTGGTAATTTAAAATTCACGATATATGCAAGCCATTATTCTTGCCGCCGGCATGGGCAAACGCCTCGGCGAATACACTAAAAGCAACACGAAGTGCATGGTGGAGGTGAACGGTACGCCGCTTATCGACCGCGCGCTCGACCAACTCTCGCAACTGAACCTCTCTCGCGTGGTGATTGTGGTGGGCTACGAGGGGCAAAAACTGATGGACTATCTGGGCTCGGAGCACAAGGGGCTGAAGATAGAATACGTCAACAATCCCGTGTACGAAAAAACCAACAATATCTACTCGCTGGCACTGGCGAAGGAGCAACTGCAAGCCGACGACACGCTGCTGATTGAGAGCGACTTGATTTTCGACGATTCGTTGCTCACCAAGCTGGTGAATAATCCTTTCCCCAACTTGGCGCTGGTGGCGAAGTATGAAACGTGGATGGACGGCACAATGGTGTGTATCGACAGCGAGAATAATATCGTGAACTTCGTGACGAAGGCTGCGTTCAACTACCAGAATGTGGACCAGTACTACAAGACGGTAAACATCTACAAATTCTCCAAAGAGTTTGCACAAACGAAATATGTGCCTTTCCTTGAGGCTTACACCAAGGCGGTGGGCAACAATGAGTATTACGAGAATGTGCTGCGCATCATCACGTTTCTCAACAGCCAAGACCTGAAGGCTTTGCCCATCGGCAACGAGAAATGGTATGAAATCGACGACAAGCAGGACCTCGACATTGCCGAAGCACTTTTTGCCGACGAGAAGGACATTCTTAGAAAATACTATGGGCGTTTTGGCGGATTCTGGCGTTTCCCGAAGATGCTCGACTACTGCTATCTGGTGAACCCATACTTCAACGAATCGCGCATCATCGACGAACTGGAGGCGAACTTCCGCACCCTCATCGCCGAATATCCTTCAGGCATGAAGGTGAACACGCTGCTGGCAAGCAAGTGCTGGGGTGTGAAGGAGGATTACATCATTCCGGGCAACGGCGCGGCTGAACTAATCAAGGCGTTGATGGAAATGCTGCCCGGCACACTTGGCATCACGCGCCCCACATTCGAGGAATATCCCAACCGTCGCGACAAGGATAATTTGGTGACCTTCGTTCCTCAAAATCAAGACTATCGCTATTCTGCCGACGATTTAATCAATTTCTTCGGCAAGCATCACGCCGACAATCTTATCCTCATCAACCCCGACAACCCTTCGGGCAACTTCATTCCCAAAGCCGACATTCTGAAATTGGCGGCTTGGTGCGAGGCGAATGAGATTAGGCTGATTGTGGACGAGAGTTTTGTGGACTTCAGCGAGGGCTATCTCAACAACACGCTGCTGCACGACCACATTTTGGAGGCATATCCCCACATGCTGGTGATGAAGAGCATTTCGAAGAGTTATGGCGTGCCAGGCATTCGCTTGGGCATTCTCTGCTCCGCCGACACCGACATCATCAGCCGCATGAAGAAGATGGTGAGCATTTGGAACATCAATTCGTTTGCCGAGTTCTTTATGCAGATTTTCACGAAATACGAGGACGAATATCTCAAGGCATGCGACAAATTCATTGCCGAACGCAACGATTTCGAGCAGAAACTTCGCGAAATCAGTTTCCTGCGTGTGATGCCTTCGCAAGCCAACTATTTCCTGTGCGAAATTCTGCCGCCATACAATGCCAATGCGCTGGTACTGAAAATGCTGAAGCAATACAACATTCTCACCCGCGACTGCTCCACCAAGGGTGGTTTCGACGGCAAGCAATACATGCGCATAGCCGTGCGTAGCCACGCCGACAATGCGCGCCTCATCGCCGCCTACAAGGAAATTGAAAACGAAAACAAATAATGACTATGAAAATCATTTCACAACAACGAATAAAGTCATTGGGCATCTCGCCTAAGAAATGCGTGGAGTGGATTCGGGAAAGTTTCGCAATGAAGGCACAGGCGCAACTGCCGGCAAAAATCAGCGTGCACCCTGCCGACACCGACTTTTTCACTTCTATGCCATGCTTGCTGCCCAATCCTGCCGACACGGGCGTGAACTTCCACCGTCAGTATTTTGGCGTGAAAGAGGTGCACCGCATCGAGGGCGCCGTGCCAAGTTTGGGTAGCGACTTGATGCTCTACGATGCCAAATCTGGCGAATTGCTGGCGCTGATGGATTCCGACTGGATCACCACCATGCGCACTGGAGCGGTGGCTGCTGTTTCGGCTAAGGCTTTGCGTAAAACCGGTGCCGAGACCTACGCTTTTGTTGGGCTTGGCAACACCGCGCGCGCATCCTTGCTCTGCATTCTTGAAGCAGAACCCGAAAAGCATTTCAAGGTGAAACTGCTCAGATACAAGGAGCAGGCAGAATTGTTTATCCAGCGATTTGAAGCCTATTCGAATGTGGAATTTGAGATAATGGACAATATCGACGAAATGGCGAAATCGGCTGATGTGCTCATCAGTTGCATCACCAGCGCCACTGGTCAACTCGTGAGCGACGAGGCGTTGCTGCCGGGCATCACTGTGATTCCGGTGCACATGCGCGGTTTCCAAAACTGCGACACCACTTTCGACCGCGTGCTTGGCGACGACACCGACCATGTGAAGGGCTTCAAATATTTCAGTCAATTCAAGGCGTACAACGAAATTGGCGAGGTGCTTGCCGGCAACGACCCCGGACGCACTTCCGACCAGCAACGCATCATCGACTACAACTACGGTCTGGCATTGCACGACGTGACCTTTGCCGCCAAAATATTCGAGATGCTTGAAAGCGATGCGTCAATCCAAAGCGTTGAGATGATAAAAGAAACCGAAAAATTTTGGGTATAATGTCACTGCCCCTTTTTTTTGACAGCAACAACTGCGAATCAGATTTGGCAAAGAGAATACTACATATTCGATTCCAAATTTTGGTATACTCTCCCAATTTCACCAAAAAAATTTTGGTATACTCCCGCAATTCGCAAAAATAAATTTTGGTATACTCTCTCGATTTAGCCCTAAAAAAATTTGGTAAATTAAAACAAAAAACCTAATTTCGCACTATAAACCAATTCGTTACATACTTTTTTCAACAAAACTGAAAATACTCATAAAAAAGTCCACCACCACATGCCAAGGATTTTTAAGCGAAAAATATACGAACGCCTCCTGAAATGGAAAAGCAAAAATGGGAAAACTGCAATTCTCATTGAAGGCGCTCGCCGTATCGGCAAAACCACACTCGTAGAGCAATTTGCATCAAACGAATACGAATCTCATCTAATTATCGACTTCAACAAGGCATCAAAGCAAGTCAAAGATCTGTTCAATGACATCATGAATCTTGATTTCCTTTTCCTCAACCTTCAAAACCTATATAAGGTTGAATTAAAGGTGCGCAAATCTGTAATTGTGTTTGATGAAGTGCAATTATGCCCTATGGCACGTAGAGCCATCAAACATCTCGTGGCCGACGGGCGTTATGATTACATCGAAACGGGGTCGCTAATCAGTATAAAGCGAAATGTTGGCGATATTATCATCCCAAGCGAAGAGGAAAAGGTGGCAATGCACCCAATGGATTTTGAAGAATTCTGTTGGGCATTGGGTGACTCCGTGACAACGAAGTTGTTGAGAACATATTATGAGAAAAAAATTCCTTTAGAAGCAATACATCGAGCCAAGATGCGCGACCTACGACTGTATATGTTGGTGGGAGGAATGCCGCAAGCTGTAAATGAATATTTAGACACAAATAATCTTGGAATGGTCGATGAAGTGAAGCGAAACATTATAAGCCTCTATATCGACGACTTCTATAAAATAGACCCTTCAGGTCGCATGTCGCGGCTTTATATATCTATCCCCGCCCAGTTAAGCCAAGGAAAACTGAGTTATAAAACTTCGTCAATTCTTGGCAATGTGGGAGAAGAACGAAAACTTCAATTCATCAACGAACTTGAAGACAGCAAAACAGTGCTGCTTTCTCACCATTGCAACGAACCAAATGTTGGAATGTCATTAAGCATATCACTATCAAAATTTAAGATTTATTGTTCCGACACTGGCCTTTTCGTGACCCTCGCTTTTTGGGACAAGGACTATACTGAAAACATTATCTACAACAAACTATTGAGCGACAAGCTCAGTGCCAATATGGGGTATGTTTATGAGAACCTTGTGGCGCAAATGCTTGTTGCGAGTGGCAACAAACTGTATTACCACACTTGGCAAAAAGATGCCACACACAGTTACGAGATTGATTTCCTACTATCTCGGGGATTTAAACTGCAACCTGTAGAAGTGAAATCTTCTGGCTACAGCACACACGCGTCACTTGATGCCTTTTGCAAAAAATATGCTCATTTAGTAGATAAAAGCTACTTGATTTACACCAAAGATTTTAAGAAAGATAGAGACACAATATTGCTACCCGCATACATGACTCCTTTTCTTTAAACACTTAAAAAATTATAGTTAACGTTCTAACAAACTTTTCATAATGAAAGTGTCGATTTTAGTGCCTGTCTATGGCGTGGAAAAATATATTGAGAAGTGCGCAGTGTCGCTCTTCGAGCAATCATACGAGGATATTGAATACATCTTTGTGAACGACTGCACGCCCGACCGAAGCATCGAAGTGCTTCGTGGCACCATCGCGCGCTATCCACAGCGGCAAAAGCAAGTGGTGATTATCGACCACGATGTGAACCGTGGGCTTGGCGCTGCCCGACACACTGCCACCGAGGCTGCCACAGGCGAGCTGGTGATGCACGTGGATAGCGACGACTATCTGATGCCGCACGCCGTGGAGCATCTGTGCGCAAAGTTGGAGGAAACTGGTGCCGACATTGTGGACGGCGGATATGTGACGGTGACCGCCAACCGCGAAAGCGAACTCATTCCACCATTTCACGGCACAAAGGAGAAGTATCTGAAACTGATGCTTTGCCAAAACATCGTGTTCAACCGCATCTGGGGGCGCATGTATCGCCGCGCGCTATTCACTGAAGGCGGCATCAACTCAGTGGAGGGCATCAACTATGGCGAAGACTATGTGGTGGTGCCACGCCTCATTCTCGGAGCCAAAAGAGTGTGCCTCGACGAAGCCGTGTATGCCTACCGCGACGACAACGCCACCTCCTACACCCACAGCATCAACGAGAAGCACAACCGCTCGCTCTACAAGGCGCACGCCATAGTCAACGAATACTTCACCCAGCACGACACCCACGGCACCTATCGCACCGCCATGCAAATGGCAATGCTCGCCATGGTGCGCCACGCACGCCGCTACGAAGGCCACTTCCGCAACCTCGATGCCCTTTGCCCTATCAAGGTGAAAGGCTGCGCCCCAAAACTGTGCAATGCCATACTCCGCTCCCCCCGCATTCCCTTCTCCCTCGCCAACTTCCTCTACCTCACCCTCCGCCGCCTCTACACCTCCACCCTCTAATCCACCGATGCCCCCCCAAAAAGAGTTTAAGGACGTATTTTTACACATCAATCACAATTGCTTATAGATGACGAATGGCAAGTTTCTATTGATGAAAGCAAGAATATGCCATCGTTTTGTGACATAGGCTTTTGACTTCTTTTTGCGAATGGCATCAATGATTTGATTAGCCACTTTCTCAACCGGCATCACCCAAAATAGTCCTTCCCCCTTTGCCATTGCCGTGTCAACAAGGCCAGGCCTAATGTCTGTAACCGTTATGTGTCCTGCACTTTTGAAAGCCTTTTTGCGTAGTGCTTCCATATAGTTGATTTGATAGGCTTTAGTTGCACTGTAGGCTGGTGCCATTGGTTCACCTCGCAATCCTCCTGCAGAGGTGATAGCTACAAGATGACCGAAGCCCTGTTGTTCAAGAAGGCAATACAGCATATCGATAACATAGGTCCAGCCTACAACATTTGTGTCAATCGTTGGACGCTCAACGGCATAGTCAAGTGTAGCGTTAATATCGCCAATGCCAGCACACATAATGACAAGGTCGAAGTTCCCTAACTCTTTGTGAAGTTTATTGATGGCTTGTTCAATTCCCTCTAAATTAGTAACATCAGCTTGAGCAGCAAAAGTTTTTGAAGGATATTGATGACTTAATTCATCAAGAATTCTCGTTCGACGACCTACGATGCCGATACGATTATCCTCGTGTGCATACTTCAAGAAAAGAGTTTTGCCAATACCAGAGGTTGCTCCAATTATAACAATATTCATTCTGCGTTTTTGGCGCAAAGTTAGTGTTTGATTATTAATGCAAGAACGAAAGCAAAGACAAAACACCTTTGCGTGAGTAAACTCTCAAAATGTTTTGAGAAATTGTTACCCGAAAGTTATTTCTCGGCGTATATTGCTGATAGTTGTTGGGGTAACTTTCAAAAAAGAGGCAAGGTCTTTCAAATTGATACTTTGAACCAACTCAGGACAACGAAATAGCAAACGCTTATACCGTTCCCTTGTCGTCATACGGTAGGAGTCAATATATTGTGCGTAAATTTGAGAAAAAAGACTATCGGATATTGTTTGTCTGAGGTTTTTTGACTTTTCGGCATCTAATAGTCTTTCCAGTTCTTCCCCTAAGATTTGAAACACTTTACATGAAGTTCCAGCAACAATGGTCACCTCTGACTTCTTGCCAGAAAGGCAATTCGGATAGTCAGCCACAAACTCACCCTCAAAAGCAAAGCCTGTACAATAATCCTTTCTTTCCTCGTCGTTATGAACCATATACTTAAAGCACCCACGCTCAACAAAAGCCACAAGTTGCGATGGTTCACCTGCCTTCTCAAATACTTCGCCTCGCTTCATAAGGCGTGTTTCTCCATGCTCGATGCAATAATCGCGCAAAAACTCCAAGTTGACTCCTTCCTTATAAGAATTAAAGTGCTTATGTGATAGATGTGCCATTGTTTTTATCAAATTCTTCGCATCAGCGTCAATAGTTTATTGATTATAAGTTCTCGCATCTCAATATCAAACACAGATGCTGTTTAAACGCAAAGATATATAAAACAATTGATGATAAAGGCTCTTTAATTGGGGATTGTTGTCAAAAAGCTATTTAGATTCTACAACGAAAGAGAAAGTCTATAAGAAGGCAGAAAGATGGCGGTAGTTGAGAATTCTAATTTCACCTACCTTGTTTTCAAAATCACCGTCATATACAACCGCTTTCTCTGCTATCTTATCAGCAACGAGTGACTCCATTTTTCGGAGTGCCTTCTCGAAAGAAGTGTGATAGGTCATCGCCGACTTGATTTCTATACCTTTAAGCATGTCTTTTTCCTGCATTATAAGGTCGATTTCATTTTGGTTGGAATCGCGATAAAAACACAAATTATTTTCCTTTGCGCGGTTAAATCGGTGTTTGAGAGCCTCCAACACTATCAGGTTTTCAAAAAGGGCACCGCGCATTGAGTGATTTTCCAATTCCTTGTCCGACTCTATTCCAAGTAAATGACACGCCAATCCCGTGTCGCAGAAATAAAGTTTTGGCGATTTTATCAACCTTTTGTTGATGTTTTTAAAATAAGGATGCAAGCGAAAAACAACGTAAGAGGTCTCTAAAATAGAAAGCCATTCCGATATGGTGTTCGAACTCACACCAACTTCTGTTGCCACTTGCGACACATTAAATATTTGCCCTATTCTGCCAGCACAAATCTTGAGAAATGTATTAAACATCATTATGTTTTTCACATTAATCAATTCTTGCACATCTCTTTCAAGATAGGTGCGCACATAAGCAGGATACATAAATTTAGCTGGTCGCTCACCTGTTTGCACCGAAGGATACAGACCATTATACAGCAGTTGATTCGTGGTGATGCTGGCAATGCTATCGGCTACCTCTTCAATAGAAAGCGGCAACAAATCCACTATAAAGCATCTGCCAGCCAACGATTGCTTCACAGAGCGAAGCATATTGAAATTCGCACTTCCAGAAAGCACATAACGGCGATCGGGCTGATTATCAACAATTCCCTGTATATACGAAAGTAGTTGAGGCACATTTTGTACCTCATCAATCACCATACCCTTTGCTGTGGGTTGCAAAAATCGCTTCGGGTCGTCAATCGCAACACTTCTCACATCATAGTCCTCCAAAGAGCAATGTTCAAAGTTGGGAAACAAATGCTTAATCAATGTGCTTTTACCTGCTTGACGCGGTCCTGTGACGATAATAACAGGGAAATACTTTGCTACTTCCAAAAGGGTTTTTTCCACCTTTCGCTTAATATAAGTCCTTTCCATTTTATGTAATTTTGAGGTGACACTACAAATTTACATAACTTTTCGTGATACAAAAACTTTTTTCGCAAAAAACTTATGCAAATCTGAAGTCACACTTTAAATTTACATAAAACACCAAGTGGAGATCGAAATTGATAATCACACAAATCCCCTCAAAAAAAGCATATCCACATAAACTTTCCCTATCCTGACTTCGTCAATGCGTCACCCACGAGAAATAGCCTGACCCACAAACCTCAACGAGAACGCGACATTCTCAAGACCTCTCGTAGGTTATGGGGACGCTATTTTATTCATTTCTCAGCATGCCACCCAAACAAAAACAATTACATCTGATTATCAGTTAGTTACATCCGCTCTTTAAAAAGTGACGAAGTCAGGAGCTTAGGAAGCAACAAACACCACACCAGCAAATCTGGAAAATGTGAAAATTCACACCAATTTTAGTGCGGATTATGTGAAAATTCAGCAGAAAATAGCACGGAAAATGTGAAATAACATCACTTGATGAACGTAGCAACATACTGTCGAAATGTTTCACTTAATTATTCGCTCAATTCATTCGTGATTGTCAAAGATTGTTTTTATCTTTGTAAGATACAGGAATAGGTGCTTGAGGCGCTCGCTTATCGTACAGGCAAAGAAAAGCATCATTGACATTGAGAGTCATCTCAATATCGCACCTGACCAATAAAACACGATTAGATGATGATGACAACAAAGGAAATAGACGAACGTTCATTAGTGAATGCTCACCGCCTCTTTGAGTCGGGCGATATACACAAAATGCCTGTTGGCACAACTGCAGGACTTCAGCAGATACACCACTATCTGTTTGATGGTCTGCACGCATTCGCTGGCGTTATTCGCGATAAGAATATCGCCAAGGGAGGCTTTCGTTTTGCCAATTCGCTCTATCTTGAAGCTGCTCTCGCTGCTGTGGAGAAAATGCCTGAAGATACCTTTGAGCATATCATCGCGAAATATGTTGAGATGAACGTGTGCCATCCTTTCATGGAAGGCAATGGCCGCGCCATTCGCATCTGGCTCGACATGATGCTGAAGCGCTCACTCGGAAAAGTGGTCAACTGGCAATATGTGGACAAAGACCAATACCTTTCGGCAATGGAACGCTCACCCATCAACGACCTCGAACTGCGCTACCTGCTTAGTCAAAACCTCACCCCCGAAACAGAAAACCGCGAAGTCATCTTCAAAGGCATAGAGCAAAGTTACTACTACGAGGGCTACGAAAAGTAAAGAGAAAGGTAAGGTGGTGCGATTAAATCACATTTCCAAAGTTCAGGAAATGACATACAAGTTGTTCCGAAGAAGATGCAATGAAATTCCGTTAGGAATTTGATGTGTGTAGGCAGGTATGCAGAAAAGATGTAATG
>OQVP01000263.1_pt1 | contig 20085 bp, 17 predicted proteins | sample 1691541 | NCBI WGS metagenome assembly OQVP01 (sample SAMN03418258, study PRJEB22391) | human gut metagenome | biome: human-gut; feature: organic feature; material: feces | host: Homo sapiens | place: Tanzania | collected 2013-01 | reverse complement strand
TCGCAATGAATGTGTTTTGGAATATCTCCGTGGCAGCATCCTCATCAGCGAAGAATACGCCTCGATAGTTTGCCCAGAAGTATTGTGAGCAATAAGCATACAGTTCCGACTGTATCTTCCTGTTTTTATCGTACATTCCGGCAACAAGTCGGGCTTCCTTCTCCTGTTGCGAAGCACGCATTTGTATTGTCTTTGCCATTCTATTTACTCAGTATATCTTTTATATTATATTTTCCTATGTCTTCACCTGTCATCTCCGGCTGTTGTGGTCTGCTACCGGTATTGCGGTTTACAAACTTTCTGATTCGCTTCATAAACTCTTCATTGCTTACCTTCTCACTCTTCTTCAGTTCAGACCACAAGGCGTATGTCAATTTGCCAACGGCAGGTTTCTTCATTTCGAAGTTTACCTGGTCGCTTCTGCATGCACTGATGGTAATCCAGCGTTCAGCCAAAGGCTTAGCTTTATGGTTAATGATCTTTTCCTTATCATTGTCACCCATGAAGAGCGATTTTACCATTTCAAAAGCCTCATATAAGCCACGAGCATTCAGGCTATCTACTACCAATGTATCTTCCACACCACGCACCACCTCGTCATCATCGCCACGAGTACCATCACCGCTATGGCAAGCATCTATCACCACAAGCAGTTTACCTTTTGCACCTATCTTATTACGGATGGCATTGAGGTAAACATTCAACTCATCGTCCGTCAGATGTTTCTCACCATAATATGTCCTACTAGCCTTTCTGTAGGCATCATACGGAATCCAGCACTCATCCAGGCCGTCCTTCTCGTCATTATGCACATCCGTCATCTGCTGTCCATGCCCAGAATAATGGATATACACCACATCACCTTGCTTACAAGATGTTGTCATTTTCCTGAATGCCCCAATGATACCAGTCTTTGTTGCCTGCCGATTCACCAATGTCGTTACCGACTTGAATCCTGCACTTTTCAACATTCCTTGCACAAGCGGCACATCCTTGTCGCCATTGATTTTATTCCAAGCCTTATCTTGCTGTTCTCCTAAACCAATAACCAAAGCTCTCTTTGTCTGTGCTGTGACAGACAAAGAGAGCAATAGAAGTATATACGTGATGAATCTTGTTTTCATTCAGTGTTCATAAATAATTATGAGTTAAGCCACTTTTTATCGGAACTCACTATTTTCGAATACACTGAGACCACCCACACAATGATTTTATTTTGTACTCCGTTGAGCAGATTTGATATGATCTTGCTCCCATTTACGGAAAGACGCAGCTTTGCTTGTATGTTCCTTTGCCGCACTCAAATCCCCCCTTGCTATTGCCGCCTCAGCACGCTTTTCATGCCATTCAGCATTGTGTTGGGCAGACTCAGCTTTATCCAGATGGTATGACTTGTCATTTACAAACCCATGCAACCGATCCTGACCTGCAACATCATCAAAAGACACATCCGGACGCAAGTTAACATGACCTTGCTCTTGCGGTGGTATCGTGGAGGCATATACATCAGTCTGATTAAAATGGTCAAGACAATCACTGAAAGTAGGCGGTGTTCCGTTGTGAGCTTCCATATAATCATGAGCAAAAGACACACCTGCTTCGATAGCTGCCACACGAACAGCACCATCAGGATGTGTTTCGCTCTCAACCGTTCCACTCAACGAAGCTTCCATCTTTCCTTCGTCCATGCCATTCAGTCCTGCACGTACACCAGCCATATAGTCGCAGCAGAGTTCTTCTTGATGAGAATCAAAACCTGTATTCAGCCCTTGCAATGCACGGTGCGCTCCTTCATGTGTCATTACCAAGTCAAAGCCTTCCTTGTCTGTAATGCCCATATCAAGCATTTGCTGACGGTTGAATACAAGAATATCATCATTCTCCGTAAAAGGTATGCCTGTCATCACCCCAGTAGTCCAATCCTCATGAACGTCCATCGGAGCATTCATATTAAAGAAGTCGCTTGCCTCTTGCACTGACTGCAACACCATTTCATCTGCGAGGGAATCTCCCCATACTTGATGAAAAGTATCAAACCAACTGTCTGGCAAATGGTCATGCAGAAAATCTACACTAAAAAAATCTAATAGTCCATCCATAACTTATTCATTTTTATGTTTAACGGGGATCGAATTTTGATATGCGATTATCTACACCTATCTTTTGCAAGAATCCAGCAAACGCCTTTCATGTTTGCACTGCAAATATTGGGACAGCAAGAAATATACAAGTATTAGCAACACACAAATACAAAGTGTACCAGCTAAAACTATATAAAGATTCTGGTTGTGCGAGCAACCGCAACAACATTTTCCACAACATACAAAATAATTAATCATTCTTGTTAGTTTCTAAAACTATTATACCATTAGCCTTAATAGCTATTGAATTCATAGAGTTCAATAACATCACCTTATTGTCAACAACATCATTCCATAATTCGCACACTGAAAGTATTTCTTCAAAGCGACACAAATTAACTTCTTCATTTTTTTCTGAGAAGTTTACAACAACCATTACAACATTAGAATCGTCAATATTTCCATTATCATCCTTAAGGTAGCGGAAATACACATATACCTTGCCATCAAGAGGAACAAAATGCATCATTTCACCATCTGTTATAGCCTTACAGCCTTTTCTCCATTTAAGCAAATTACTTATATAGACTTTAATGTCTTGTTGTTCTGTTGTTAAGGCTCTATCCCAAGGATAGTCTTGACGCATGTTGCCATCAGAATTTCCGTTTCCATCTCCAGACATCAGAATTTCTGTGCCGTAATATATTTGTGGTATGCGAGGTATTGTAAGCAAAAGCCCAATCGCTTGTTTTAGTCTTTCTATTGAAGGGTGTTTATACAACCAACGAGCTACATCATGGTTATCTATAAATGCAAGTAGATTATAAGGGTTCTTATAGACAAAATCAAGAGCAAAATGGGAATAGATTTCCCTTGCTTTATTTTTGATAGAAGTATCAGATAAACGACGCAGAAAGGCAAAATCCATAAATGTCATCGTTGATTCTGGAATAGCAGCAAGATTATCGCTCTGCATCTTAGCCGTATATTCCGTTTCACCTACCCAAGCCTCAGATAGTATTGGGAATTGAGGATATTCGGCATACAAGCGTCTTTGCCATTCTTGCATATGCTCCACTCCTGCATAAGGATAGGTATCTATGCGGAACGCATCAATGTCAGTAGTTTCAATCCACCAAATGCTCATTTGTGTAATATAGTCTAACACTATATCATTAGACAGATTAAGGTCTGGCATATCCTGCGTGAACCATCCTCTTACGAAATGCTCTTTGTCATATTCTGACGCATACTTGTCGTAGGCACTCAATGGTGAATAATTGGTAAGTTTACATGTTCCCTCCCCAAGGTCATTTAACCAATCTTTTACTGGCGGATTCTTTACAAAAGGATGCTCTTTACCACAATGATTAAAGACCATGTCCATAATCACCTTTAAACCTTTCTTATGCGCAGCATCAACAAAGTCGCAATAATCACCAATGTTTCCGAAGTGTGGATCTATTTCATAAAAATCAGTAATGGCATACCCATGATAACTATAGTATTTCGTATCATTTGTCACTTTTTGTTTATTCTCAAAAACAGGAGTATGCCAAATAGCAGTAAACCCCATATTTGCAATATCCCCAATGTGAGCCATCATGCCTTTTAAGGTTCCGCCGTGCCAACAATCAGGATTACTCTTGTCTATTACATTTCTATTAAGACAATGCTTACTATCGGTTATAGCAAATCTATCTGGCATAAGAAGATAGATAACATCTTTCATAGATAGAGCTTCAATCGCCCTATTTCTTCTTGGTAAGAAAATATATCTTTTTTCTACAGTTTCGCCGTTCCTTCTAAGTTGTAAACTATAGCTTGCGTTAAATCCTACATCGCTCGTATCAACGTTTAGCACTATATAATTATTCGTATTGCTAATAATCTCATAATTCAAATTTGGCTTGCCCATTATATCGACATGAGCATTTGCTAAATCTCCGCCACAAATAACCAATTGTAATATTGGATTATTCATTTTTGCAAACCAGCACGGAGGATATATCTTCGTTATTTCCATATCAATATCATTTTAGAATTGTTACGATAGTAGCGAATAGAGTTAATACTGCCACCAAAAGAAGAAGATAATTGGTTAAAACTCCCACAATTTCATTGTATTCCTGACGTATCTCATTAATTCTCTTTGTCACTCCAAAAGAGCGAAGCATCGTATTGTCAATATGATAAAGATTCAAATCTAACTCATTCAGTATCTTCCACAACTTATAGGCTCTACATTCTAATTTTATGGGATTGAGTAGACTTTTACTTATCTTATCAGAGATTTCATTTGTTTGGACATTAGTAATTAGATAGTCTATTTCAACAGTCTTAAGATACCTAGCATAAAGGTGCTTGTCTATCCCTGCAATATTACGACATTCCGTAAACGTAGGTCGCTCAATGTGATTAGGAGCATGAATAATACGTTTCCAAAAACACGCCTTCTCTTGCAGATATCGCGAATATTCCGTACTTGAAGAAACAATAATAGCATTTTGGGAGTTGTAATAGAGTTTATACAAATCACGTGTTGAGCGATTTCTACCCAAAGAACACCTAATATTTTCAGCATGTTCCCAGCCTTCATCACTAGTCAACATTGCGTATATGATGCTATCTCTTTGCGCCTCATCTTGAGAAAAATCTATAGGCTCTTCTACCTCCAATAGCATATAACGAGCACGACTGTCAATATCATCTTTAAGATAAGGGTATATTGCTCTTAACTTTGAAGTTACATATTCCTGGAATGTATCCACATTTTGCAGTATTCTATCTTCATATATTGAGATGTGGCATCTTTTGTAAAAGGTGTGCTTTAAAAGGATTACATCATCAACTCTCAAATTTTCAAAATTCAAAATTACAATAGCCGTTGCCACATTATTGTCGACATTGACAGAAAAGAACAACTGACCCTTTATCTTTACTCCGTCATTGTCTTCTGTCAAAGGGCGATATTTCACCTCAAAAGTGGATATTAACAGACTTACGTTCTTAACAAACAGATTATCTTCTCTTGGATGTCTATATTCATTAGCTATCTCCTGTGTGGCATAGCACCCTACATCATCGTTTGGCAATGTTATCCCAAGATGCATAGCCCAAAACGCTTGATAAGCCCTTAGTATATTTTCTTTCTGTTCTCTAAAGGCAAGAAGATCCATCTGATTGGTATTAGGCAATCTCTGACTACGAGTTCCTCGTCTATGGCATTGCGCTATATCTTTCCACATCTTCCGCGCACGCTTTATCTCCTTTGAGTTTTTCAACTCACAGGGGAAATAGATGTTTAAAGTGCCACTGTATAACATAAGAGTCGTAATCTTTATTAAAATCTACAAAAAAGCAATAGTTATTAACAAATCAGATATATAATTCTGAATTAAACATTTAAGCTAGCATAGAATATGGCTATACATACCCTGCCGCACATGTAACATTTATATTTTACTTTTTATAGAGAAACTGAGTACAACAACCACACTTTGGGCATTTAAACTCTTCATTCATGGCGCTTACGTCGTTTTCTCCAAAATTTTTCTTCCATTTCCTTTCGTTCACGTTCTTCTTGTTCAAACTTATATTTCATTTCTAATTCTTCACGAACTTCTTTTCATGTTCCAACCTCTGCTCTCTTTCTTGTTTATCTTTTTCTAATTGCCTAAGATAAGAATCTGTTTGCCAACGATATCTCTTTGGCTCTTCACTAATAAGCTTCTCTTGAATAGAAGAATGTTGATTAGAAGCAAGTATTTTAGAACCATTAACATTTTCATAATCAGCTTCCTTATCGTTGTTGTCATTCTGCTTTTGGATATTATATAAAAACCGTATAAATTCTTTCACTGAGTTAGGAGCACCCATCTCTGATAACTCATCTATTAGTTCTTTAATCTCATTGTTCTCGTTGTTCCTATCGGAAGAAATTGAGTTTATATTAGAACATTTAATCCTTTGGTCTTCATAACAACAAATAACGTCTCCAATTTCTTTGCCTGGCTTTTTTCGAATAGTAATCTTTTGCAAAATGCATCCTCCTTCCTTTGTATCAGAAGGGTTAACACAGATTGACCTTGTTCCCCAATTTGTTTCTATCTTAACCTGATACGATTCATCTATAGATAACTTCACCTTTAGTTTTATATCAACATCAAGTTTATTATCATAAAGATTAGCTATCGGGGCTTCAATAGAGAAACAGTCCATAAAATCGGGCTTTAGAGAAATTTTTAATGTTTCCCCTATTATGATGTAATACATTTCAGAGAAAAAACAAGAATCATTTAGATTTGAATCTATCATATCTATTTTGTCTGCTTTTTCAAATTCTCCAACTTCTCGTAAAAAGTTGGATAAATCCTTATATCTACCAAAGTCAACTAAATCATAAAAAACATCATCAAATGATTTTACAGACAAGAAATGCTTCTCTAACATTTTGAAAGTGTTACACTTTTCTTTGTTTATATATAGAATGGTTTTCATTTTTCACTATAATCATTTTTTTTACACTTAATTGGCAACAAACCATGTATATCTTTAAGAGAAACGGTATCCACTTGCGAATACGTAAAACTTAAAGCTTGATATTTTTTACCGTCTCTATCTAACATTAGCCAGAAATCTGGAACATAAATATAGTTTCCATTTGGGCCTATTATCTTATACATACTGTAGCCTATTTTTTCAGAATCACACTTTTTTAAAAGTTCTTCTGCCAAATTCTTCGTTGGTAAAACTTTGGACATTCCATTAAAAGAACGAATCCAGTTTCGTGCCCATAGAACAGATAGTCCCAAATCAACATAATCTTCGTAGGAATCATTCTTTTCATCATTGACTAATAATAGTCTGAATCCAGTATTATCATTGCCACAATTCTCCTTATCTTCTTCACATTCAATGAGTTGCCTAATATTACAAAAAGAACAAGTTGCATAACTACCCCCACGTTTGATTCCACTATCCAAAACACGTTCCCATACATTACCATACATATCATATAACCCAAATTGATTAGGTATTTTTTGTGCTACATTGTGTAATTCTTGCTTGCTATTTTCTGCAAACCAAGCTGACTCTTGTAATTCTGTCGCCTTCCTGTCTTTTTCTACAATTGTACCATTTGCAGCAAACAACCATTCTCTATCTGTGGGAAGCCTAAAGTATTTACCTGTTATATCATTTAGCTTTTTTAAAAAATCCAAGCAGTCTTCATATGTAATGCCAACCATCGGTTTATCGTCTCCTATTAGGTCTTTTGTATGCTCCCCAAAAGCAGAACGCCATCCACAGCACGAAGATTTATATACCAATTCGCCAATTTTTCGATCTATTGTCCCCATTACTGCTTTCCACATTTTTTGTGTTACAGTTGTTTGGCCGACAAAAAAATCCTTGACAGATTGATTATAAGGATTATTTCCATCATCAGTTTCATTGTTCTTATCTACAATACGTATCATACTGAAAGTACAATTGCCAACAATAAATTCAACCTTGTCTTGCCCTAATAATATACCGCCTTTACTGTACACTTCCTTTTCATCGACAAACAAGGTGATTTTGTTTATTGTGGAATTTGGACGTTTGCGGAACTTAAATTTCAGATTTGCCGTTCTCCCTTCATCAAAATTGTATGGATTAACAATATTTCCTTTGGTACCCCAATTGGTTCGCACAGTAAGCTCGTATGATTCATTTACAGATGACAAGATTTTCAACTGCACACAGACAATTATACCATTATCGTCTTTTTCGGCTGTAACATTCTCTACATGGAAGATTTTCTGAAACTCCGGTTTTTCTGTTACTCCTCTTTCACCTGTAATTATAGCTGTTAGTTGCGAGAAGTACTCGCTGTCACCAAGATTATCATTTAAATTATCTACAGCTTTCGCAAGTTCAGTTTCACCTTTCTCGCGTAACCAATTTACCAAATCTCCAGCACGCCCATAATCCAACAATTCCATCCTAATGAGGCTGTCGTTGTTCATGGCTGTTTTGAAATATTTCTTTAACTGCTCTACACAAAAACAATGTTCGTTGTTAATATATAATATGGTCATACTCTTTATAAACATTCACATCATTAATTACTCAGACATAGCAAGGCGAAGTCCAATATAATAGCTTGAGAAACTATATGAATCGCGATGCGATAAGCGGCATTTCTTTATACCATCTTTCCAACTACCGCCACGACATACATGTTCACTCCCGCACGAAGGACCTTTAGGATTTATCTCTACTGTACAAGAATCAGCACAACCCCGATTACGATACCAATCCTGACACCATTCACAGACATTGCCACTCATATCATAGAGACCAAGTTCATTGGGCAACTTGGTCGCAACATCATTAGTCGAAGCTCTATTATTCCAAGCAACATCATCAATATTGTCACTGCCACTATATAGATAGCCTTTGCTACTATTTCCTCCTCGTGCAGCAAACTCCCATTCTGCTTCTGTTGGCATACGAAATTTCATATTACCAAGCTGAGAACTAAGTTTTTTATTCAAATTACTTATGAAGTCTACGCAGTCTTCCCAACTAATTTGTTCCACCGGTCTATTATCTCCTTTGAAAAACGAAGGTGCATTACCCATAACAGTTTTCCATAGTGCCTGTGTCACCAGAGTCTCTCCCATATAGTAATCTTTGGTAAGAGTTACCTGATGAGCACCTTTACCTCTTCCCATATTAAAGGTACCATGTTCAATTTTTATCATTTTGAAACAACAACTAACAGTAAATTCAACCTTGTCTTGACCAAGTAAGTTTACGTTTTCACAATCAACTTCCTTTTTGTCTGCAAACAAGATAATTTTATCAATAAAAGAATTTGGACGTTTGCGGAACTTAAATTTCAGAGTTGCTATACTTCCTTCATCGAAATTGTATGGATTAATAATATTTCCTTTAGTACCCCAATTGGTAGACACAGCTAGTTCGTATGATTCATTTACAGATGCCAAGATTTTCAACTGTACAGATACGCTTATTTCATTGCCATCCTTTTCTGTCTTAACATTTTCTACATGGAAGCACTTATGAAACTTCGGCTTTTCTGTTGGCACTCTTTCGCCTGTAAATATGGCTGTGAGTTGCGAGAAGTACTCATTGTCACCAAGGATATAGCTAATATTGCCCACAGAATCCGCAAGTTCAGACTCTCCTTTCTCACGCAACCAATCCGATATGTCACCAGCCCGACCATAATCTAACAATTCCATCCTAATGGGACTGTCGTAGTTCATACCTGTTTTGAAATACTCCTTTAATTGCTCCACACTAGAACAGTGTTCGTCATTAATATATAAAATCGTCATTTTATTGATTATAGATTAATTATAACATATCATGAAAGACATAATCGTAGCCCAATATACCAATGTTTTTTTGTGGGCAATGTACCATTTCTATAAAAAACCGAACAAGAATTTTCTGATATTTCTTCTGAAGAAGCACGACCTCCTCCTCGAAAGATTTTCATGGAATCAAAATTATCATAATAACGGCGATTATTTCTATGAGGATTCCCATTATAAAACTCAAAGGCATCTGAGCACCATTCACCAACGTTACCACTCATATCATAGATTCCAAGTTCATTTGCTTGTTTCCTTTTTATATCAAACGTACTTTTACCACCAAACCAGGCAACATTTTCACATTGATTGCTACCAGAATATACCGTATAACAACTTAAATTACCTCCACGAGCTGCAAACTCCCACTCTGCCTCAGAAGGAAATCTGAACATTTTTCCTTTCAACTTTGAAATAAATTTCTTATTCAGTTTTGAAATAAACAATCTACAATCGTACCATGAAACTTGTTCAACTGGTTTGTTTTTTCCTATATATTTAGATGGATTATTTTCCATTACGGTTTCCCATAATTTCTGGGTTACTAAGCATTCACCTATATAAAAGTCCTTACATATTTCAACCCGATGGGCTGGCATTGACTGGGTATAATCTATTCCTTTTGTGTTTGGATCTACATCTTCACCCATTATAAAGGTTCCGTGTTCTACGAAAACCATCTTAAAACAATTATCGCCTATAAAGATTTCCATGTATTCATCGGACTCATTTATATCATATTTTTCACTGCCATCTAAAGTTTGAATAATTTCATCAAATATTATTTGCTTTAACTCATTTTTATTCAGCATTATAACAGCATCATTTATAATTGAGTTTTGACGATTGCGATACTTAAACACATGATTAAACGTTTCTCCGACATTTTTATCATACAAATTTATGTTAACAGATCGAGTTCCCCATATTGTACGAATACCAAGTTCAAAAGTCTCATTTATTATTTTTTTAATTTTTAAAGTAACAATGATGCTCGTTATATCTTTGTCTCTTTCAATATCTACATTTCTAATTTCAAAGAAGTCTAGGTAATTAGGCATAATTATACCCTTTTGTGACTCTGAAATTGAACTTTTTTCTCCTCGAAATATAGAAGAAAGAAGTGAAATATACTCACCATCACCTATATTTTCGTTTATAGAATCAACAGCCTTGGCGAGTTCTGTTTCACCTTGTTCCATTAGCCATTGAGCTAATTCCCCTGCACGACCATAGTCAACCAAATCCATAAACAATGGTGAACCATATTCTACACCATTGTTAAAAAACTCCTTTAATTGCTCCACACAGGAACAATGTTCGTCATTAATATATAAGATAATCATATTTTTTACTTTGAAGCATTAACAAAATTATAAGTGCTTTGCATATCCATAATACGTTCAATTGAGGTTTTTTCGCGAAGATAATCTTCTTCTTCCTTCTTTTTACTCTTCTGATTTGCCATCACAGAAGATTTGATTGTATCAATCGCTTTCTTGAAATCTCCTTTCGTTACTTTTATTTGAGTGGGGATGAAATTTTCATTGGCAACTTTGGCTTTTTCTCTTAAGTAATCTTGAAAACGTGTTTCAACAACCATATTTAGAACACATTCAATCTCTGAACCAGAGAATCCTCCATATTCTCCCTTCATTTCCTTTACCACATCTCTACAATCTCCTATTTCTGAAAAATCAAAGAGTTGATTGTTCATGTCTCGCTTGTACTTATTTATCTTTACTTCTAGAATTTGAGCACGCTCGTTTTCTGAAGGGAAATCGACAAAATAAACTTCGTCAAAACGTCCCTTACGCATAAATTCTGGTCGCATTACATCATTCGCAGTGGCAACAATATATACGGGAGTCTTACGTTCCTGCATCCAAGTAAGGAAGTGTCCCATCATACGCATTACGAGCATATCGTTATCACCACTTTTACCATTGCCCCCAGCAAAAGCTTTTTCAATTTCATCTATCCAAAGCACACATGGGTGTGCTGCTTCTGCTGTTGCAAGTGCAAGTCTAAGATTAGCTTCGCTTTCTCCTACATATTTGCCCATAAGTCGACTAACATCAAGTCGAAGAAGTGATACGCCAAACTTATTTGCCGTAGCTTGTGCTATCATACTCTTACCACAACCAGGCATACCTATAACCAAAATACCCTTAGGTATTGGAATATGATATTTCTCTGCATCAGCAAGATTATTGTAAATTGCACTTTTAACATCAAGGTCCTGACGTAACTTTTGTAAGCCACCAACATCATCAAAGCTAATATCTGTATCAACGACTTCAATGATGCCAGACTTCTTAACGATACGTTTCTTCTCCTTCAACGCCAACCTGACGGCCTTGTCTGATATTCGATTATTATTCAGTTTCAGAACTGTTCTTAATGTTTGCTTAACCTCATACATTTGCAATCCCTGCAGTGTACGAACCATATCTTCAACAGCACGTCTCAGACGAGGATTATCGTAGTTTTTTTCTCCTATCATAGCCTTGATAAGTTCACGAATTTCCTCAGTCACAGGTGGAGCAATTTCGAGCACAGTGACAATTTTTCGTATTGACAAAGGAAGGGTATCAACTCGCTCGGGCGAAACTATTACGATTGTAGTGTCGTACTCGTAGGCTCCAGCCTCATATCTAGAGGCAAACGTTTGTAATAGAGACAAGAAGGACTCATTTTCTTTAAGACTTTTGCAACCCATACCCTTCAAGAGGAACAGACGCTTAGGAACAGGATTATCAGTCTCCTCGTCTTTTATCTTTCCGTCTATTATTGCAGTAAGGAAACCGTTAATTCCCCTAATGCTTTTCATTTCATAGTCAACAGACTTAGTATCAAATCGTACAATCCCATCACGTCCATTATCATATTCAACAATTGTATCAGTTGGCAGCCCATTATCTGTCAGGATTTCTCTAAGAGTTTCGTCCACATACAAAGCGTGAAAATGGTTTATATATACGACTGGACAACTCTGGATGCAAGTCCAAAGTTGATTTTTGAATTCGTTGTATGCTCGCCGCACCATATGTCACAAATTTTCAAAATTAGTTTATAGTTTTGGAATCCTGTCCTGATGTTCTTTCATTAGAGCAAGTATCCGTCTTTATATCTTCTACATCAATATCTTCATTTGATGTATCTTTGGGTGCAGTGGTATACTCTGGTTCTATGCCTGTTTCTGATTTGAGATGTCCTAATGCATCCGATATTCGATCTTTGATATCAGCATCAATGATCATCGGTGTACGGAAACGTCTTGAAGACATGTAAACTCGAGCATTAGCAGGCTCTCTTCGCAACCAGTCTAAAAAGAAAATAGCCTGCATCCATGTCATCCCTTCATCTTTGTGAAGTCTGCTCAAAGAAATTCCTTCTACCTGGAAGTTTTTTATAGACGCAGTCTTTCCTTCTACAAGAAAATATATCATCTCCTTGAATTCTTTTGGAAGATTACGTGTTCTCCACATGTTACGGAGGGTTTCGACCTTACTAAGATTCTCCTTCTCTTGAAAATAATTGTATAATTTGATATAACTTATTTTTTTCATAATCTGTATTTTAATTAAGTGTTGTAAGCCCAAGTCCTTGTTCATACCAAAAAGCCTCTGCCTCCAGTGGTTGTTTTACGTATGCTTCAGCATTTTCATTTGGACGAATATAATGTTGCAAATTATATGCCAATTTCTCTACATAACTTTTTGAATAACCATAACTTTCATCGAACCTGCCCTCAGCTAAAGCCTCAATAGCCCTTAACTGACGCGCATGTATCATCTCGTGAAACACTGTGCTGATTTGTTCCTGGTAAAGTTGCGGATTGTCTGTAACAATCATAGCCAAATTAAGCCTTAGCTGGTTCGTGGAATGACAATAAGAACCATAAGAAGTCCACATTTTACTTTCATCCTCAGGAATTTCCATAACGATTTCTGGTGGATCTTTGATATCCAAAATTTTAATAGCCTCTTCTGCTATTTCCTCTATTTTCGTCTTACGCTCTTCTGGACTCATTCGTTCACATTCAGTTTTTATACCATTAGGAAATTTCTGCTGGACACGTTTTTTTGCCTCTTGGATGGATGGCTGATGATTTACCCTGACCTCCTCTGGAACTGGGTCTGAAGCAGGTTTATTTGTCTGCCATTCCTTAATTACTTCTCCAATTTCATGACATTTTTCCTTGCCCCATTTAAATGCACTCTCACAAACTTCACAAGTGCATTCAACAGCCTTAATAACCCCCCGAACACATTTGGTTCCCCAATTTTTCAATGATGTTACTAATCCCATTTAATTTTTATATTTTAGTTAATAATATTGTCGCCTTATTGTATCCCAATTTTGACGCTATCTGCAACATCGAAATAGGAACACTTTTGTCGCATCCTGTTTTCAACATAAGTAACGCCAAATCAGTTATAAGCCCTGTATGGCTATGCAACCTACCTGTAGTTATAAGAGGTGTGGTGATTTTCTTGTATAATCTTTTGCATTCCTCAGAACTCAGCGTACAGTCGGTCAATAGACTTTCCACACAAAGCAAATCAACTTGTATTATACCCATTGAATGAAGCAACTCCATAATCCAATTGGGTTGATCTTTATAATCTTTTTTTCCTGTTTTTATCTCCGCCAATAGAAAACCAGAGGAAGAAGATTGAAGATAATACGACATGGCCTTTTTCTCATCTTCATCAACTCCCATTGCATATTCATAAAGTTCTCCCAGTCTAAACATAGCAACAGAATCCCCACTATCAGCAGCATCTACAATAGCATCAACATCTTTACTCCTTAACAATCGATAGTCATAATTGATAGTTTGGAGCGCCGATTCTATCTCCTTTAATTTGCCGTATGAATCATCTACTTTCAAGATGGATGCATAGTCTAGAATTTTTTTTATAAAAGGTAGATCATTTAATGTCCACAGAACTGATGTTATTGCTTCATCTAATGATGAATCTATTCGATCTGTGCCCAATCTACAATAATTCAGCAATATTTGACTTAAATGTTCTGCTCCATTTTCTTTGAATTCAAAATAGTCTATACCTATTACTAAATTAAGGCGATATATTTCGCCCCATGGCATAGTACTATTTATTAAATTGTCTTCCAGCCTACAATAATAATCTTTGCAATCATTAATGAGGTATCTCATCCCATCCGTATTTATACTTCCATCTGTCAACAACCTTGGCAAAACTGGAGTTAATCCTACTGATGACCAGAAGTAAGTATCGGCCATATAGCCTATCATACATTCAAGATAGGGAACGACATCTTCAACGATTTCATCTAACAAGCCTTCTTCGTTATCATAATCGTCTTGATTATTGAAAGGACGTTGAAATTCTGTTGGATCTATTTCTGGAACATCAAATTTGTCGGTACTGTTAGCACCTACGCCCCACATGTGCAGTTGGAATACCAACTTGCCATCGTTGGGACGGTAGAAAGGGGTGATGAGTAAAGTTGGGAGATTCTTCAACTCCTCACGCATGGCAGTTACTTGTACATCAGTAGGATTGACCATCGGTTTCCATGCTCCACTATAGAAGAGAATTGGATGATCGGTCATAGTACTCCAATGCTTGTCACAATATTGTTCCAATTGCTTTTCGACAACTGGATAGACGAGTTTGTTGAACTTGTCGTAGTTGGAACGTGTGAAGATGACATGCATGGCAACATTTTCCTCTTGGTTTGCCAAGAGGTTGCCAAAGGCTTGGTTCTTCATCACAATGGGAAGCACCTTCAGGGGCCAGTTGCTGATTGTGGTCTCATAGGTTAGTTTCTCCAAAAGATGGTCAACCTCGTCTTTTAGTTCCTTGAGTCTGTCTGCATGCTTTTCATTCTCTAACTGTAGAGCTATTTCCTGTCCCTCGCGCATAAGCCGCCACATGTGCTCTTTGTTGCGGTCTTTTGCTGCACGTTCAAACTCCTCACGCTTCTGTTGAAGCGCAGCATTTTGACGGCTGCCACACCAATTGTTGTAGATTTGCAATCCAACATTGGCGAGTATCATGGTTATAGCACCTATTGCCATATCTATTTCGTTTTAAAATGTGTTTGACCTTACTTGTTCCTTTATTGCCTCAATGTCTTTCTTGTCGAATACATCCAGTAGCTGCGGTGTAGTCTTCTCATCAAGTGCTGCAAGGATGTTGTCGTTCTCTCCCTTTATGAATGCTTTTAATTCGGCATTGCCCTCTACGAGTCGTTTTATGTCAGCATGCTCATTGTCGTTCAACAAGTTAGGCAACGTGGGCTTTGCACCTTGCGTCAGCACCATATAAGAGTCACGAACAGTACCTGTAATAACAGATACGCTGGTATGCAGCAATTCTATCACCTCATTGCGATATGCGATGTTTTTTTCTGCCTCAACAGGATTAAAGTCAAAGTTGAGAAGTGGACGAATCAGAGGACGCGAAGTCTGTGGTTCCCATACCGCACCACTCAGATACATTTTACCATCACTATATTGAGGAGAAATTACTAATGTTGGCATTTGGCTCATCAGGAAGTGGATATTCATTATGCTGGCATTGCCTCCTGACAAATCAGGCTTCAAGCAAGCATCTTTGCGAAAATCAACATTCCCAATAAGAGGAATGTCATTCTTTTTGATAGTATATTCCAACTCCTTATATATTTGAGCATCTGCAGCATTGGTATCTGTTCCGTAAGCTCGTAATGGCAACAGAGGTGTGTGCATCAGAATAACATTCAATCGTGGTGCTGCATTTTTAGCTTCGTTGCGAATCTCATGCAAGATAGTTTGAGGCAACAAGGGGTCGAGTGGCCAACAATACTGCAAGTAGTATTTCAATTCAATGGCTTGCATCTGCGCATTGAAAGATTGTCGAGACACTTCTTGTCTCTGTTCGCGGGCCAGAGCTACGAGTCTACGTTTGAAGGCAATGTCTTCTTGCATACGTTCGTCGTCAGTAATGCGGCGAGCTCGTTCCATCTCTAACAGGAACTCTTGATTCCGTTCGTGTGCCTTGTCTTGCAAACGGCGATTATTCCAACCCAACAGCGTAGAACTGATAGAGTTAGCTACCCAAAACATGCCATAGCCTGGAATTCTTATATTTTGTGTTGCTACAGGTATATCCATATCGCTAATATATATCATTTAGAAAATGAGTTTTCCAAATCAACTTTGTAATCAAAGCCATCGTTATAGAGCGTTGTCTGCGACGAATTATCTTGTATATCTTTGGCTACTATAAGCCTAAATGACTTCTTCTAGAAATGCACTTGGTATGTAAGCAGTTGCCATTGTAACCAAGTCATCCACCACAACTCCAACTCTCTGTTGCCCTTGCCATCTTGCGACTCTACCTATCACTCCCTTAAATACTCCATCAATAACCTTTACCAGCTGTCCTTTCTCAAACTTTGGAACTTTGACTAAAGATACGAAGGTATTATCTGCATCGGCTGCACAGATGATTTTCAGACTTTCCATCTGATTGTCTGGAACTATCAATGGAGTCTTTTTAATCTTGCTCCCTTCGTGGTAATGGCGATAATAAAAACGGAGGAATGGGAGGTTTACGTTGTCATAAACATATTCTTGGAGTTGCTCTTCTGTACCATAGGCAAAAAAGATGTTGGGTAAACGTGATTCGGTAACATTTTTGCGCTTACCTTTTATAAGTTTTACTACATTAGTGGTAGGATAGAAAGCCGTGATACCTTTAGCGGTCAAATAGTCGTATGCCTTTTTCTCTCTGCCATAAGTAGTTCGTAAGGCATACCAATGAGGAATATCTGCCTCTCGTTGTACTTTAGGCTTAATTGGCAAAAGTGCATTTTTGGTGGACACCCCTGTTTGTGAACTCTCTGCGGAAACAACGCTTTGAGCTTCGGGGAGGACGTTGGAGGTAAGTCCAGCGCAAGGAGGGAATTCACCACCTCCTGAGGTGTGTACATCTTCTGATGTCCATTCATCGACTTTCATATCGGTGCTAACTTTTTTCTAGACAGAAATCCGTTAAATTGCGACAAAAAAGAGCGTGGAATCGTCCTGTTGTCCATTCCGGAATCTGTGTATTCTCAATCAGACGCTCTCCATCTACACTCCGGACTTCGAATGCCATACTGCTCATTTCCGCCCCGAACCGGTCAATCTGAAGTGATACCTTTCGTCCGGACATCAACGGTGTAATGGATTCCCTCATTAGATTTGTTTTCATTTCCTTGCGGTATCCGTGCATCGGATTCATCTCAATCCCGTTAAACCGTACCGTCACAACCGGGAAGGTCGCCTGCCCCATCTCCATCGTCATATCGGTCGTTCCCTGATTAATGATACTGCCCGCAACAAACAGTGCTATGAAAAATACCGCAATCACGATTGCAATATTAATGATCCGTTTCTTCATTCCTTTTACCTATATATACTAACTACAACTCTTCCTGTTCCACAATCTTCTGCAGCGTGGTGTGAATGTGAAGCTCCTGCGTCATCCGGAAAAGCTCCGTCTCAATTTGTGACCTTCTCCCTGCTGCTTCGTTCTTCTGCATATTGGATGTCTGCTTAGACAAATTTTTTTTCACAGCACGGATCAGCAGGTTCTTCGGCGTATGCTCCATATCAATAAACTCCAGAATCTGTGTGTCATACCCTGCCGTCTCAAGCACCTCTGCCCGGACTGCATCGGTAAGGATCGCTGCCATACGCTCTTTTAATATACCATATTTCAATACCGGCTCCAATATGTCATTCTGAATCTGCCGGTTCACCTCATGCTGACAGCACGGCACGGAAAAGATTACCTTTGCATTCCATTTCATTGCCTTTTGCAGTGCATAATCCGTTGCCGTGTCACAGGCATGCAGGGTCACCACCATATCCACTTCATCGCAGCCTTCATATTTTGCAATATCCCCATAGAGAAACTGCAGCTTCCCATAGCCATAGCTCCGGGCAAGTTCATTGCAATGACGGATCACATCCTGTTTGAGATCCAGACCGGTGATCGCTACATCCTGTCCCTTAAGCTCATGCAGATAATAATACAGGGCAAAGGTCAGATAGGATTTTCCACATCCAAAATCGATAATATGAATGGCGCCTTCCCCCTTTAAGACCGGCAGCACATCCTCCACAAATTCCAGATACCGGTTGATCTGCTTAAATTTGTCATACTTTGCGCGGACAATGGCTCCTTCCCTGGTCTGAATGCCAAGATCCACCAGAAAGGGTACCGGAATTCCCTCCTTTAAAATATATTGCTTCACACGGTTGTGGTAAAGCTCCGGCCTCATTTTTACTGCATTTTTCTGATTTTCTTTATATTTTGCGGTTACCTTCCCCTTTTTGCTCACAAGAACGGTCAAGCTCCCATCCAGGCTTTCCGCCGCTAACTGTCTGAAATTTCCCTGCATCTCATGAAGCAGCTCCTCCAGCAGCTCCTCCCCGGACAGGTTTTCATGGAACACCTGCGTTCCCTTATATGCTGTTTTTTGAAATACAAGCTCTCCCTTCAAAAGAAGCGGTCTTATTTTTATTTTAAAAATACCGTCTTTCTCTCTCGGCCCGCTTACTGTGATCTGGCAAAGCCTGTCCGAAAGAAACGGCATTAATTTCTCTCTCAGTTCTTCCATGAAACTTCCATAATCCTTTCCGCACAAATATAGCCATAACGAAACGTCATGACTATATTTTACTTACTTGTTCTTAAAATCACAATCGCTTTTTTATACTAAAACCTCAGAATTCCTCTTTTGGTATTATGTCTTCGCTTATAGATCTCATAAAACAGCAGGATCTGTATCAGATCTCCCATCCATTCCCATTTTTCAGGAGATGCTGCCGCTTCCGGATCTTCCTTTTCCTCTTCCTTCCGGATCCGTTCCAGAATATCCTTTGACAGCTTATAAAGCTGCCATTTATCCGGGAACTCGTCATAGATCATACTTCCCTCATAATCCAGCCTATCCAGAATCCCTGCGATGACCTTCTGGTACTTCTTGGCTTCTGCAGGATACATTTGCTGTAAATACTCCAGATCCCGGATAATCGACTCCTCTTCCTGATAATACATGGGCAGAGGATAGGTCATATAAAAGGGCAAAATTTTACGCTCATACATGGCATTACTTCCTTGTATCTTTACAGGTATCATATGCACATAGCGTATTCAGGGTGCAAGCTGCTGGGAAAGCTCCCTTGCTCTTTTCGCCTCCTGATGGCTGCATCTGTCAGCCGCATAGCGAGCCTTTTCATAAAGAGAAGCAAGCTCCTTCCCCTCTTTTTCCTTTTCCGGGAACAGCCTTGTAAGCTTTTCCCGTATTGTTTCTCCTTTGATCAGGTCATGGGCATCTTCCCCAAGCTCCGCCTTTTCTATCAGTCTGCGGCAGCTTTTTCTGATCTGCTCCTCCGGTGAAAAAAACTCCTTTGCCTGGTGCAGGATCTTCCTTTTGGGTTTTCTTTTGTTATCCTCCTTAAGTGTTTCCACCTGATCCCAGAAATCCATTTCCTTTTGATCCCTGCCCTGCTGCCGCCTTGCAAATCCCTCCCGGATCCCGGCAATGACCCTCATGATCAGCTGGAAACAAAGAAATGC
>OQVP01000261.1_pt1 | contig 20165 bp, 11 predicted proteins | sample 1691541 | NCBI WGS metagenome assembly OQVP01 (sample SAMN03418258, study PRJEB22391) | human gut metagenome | biome: human-gut; feature: organic feature; material: feces | host: Homo sapiens | place: Tanzania | collected 2013-01 | reverse complement strand
GTACCGGAGTCAGCTTATAACTGGTCTGCAGATACTTATCGTTCACCTTAGCTGCGCCATCCACCGTACCGATGTTCTTCTGATGCTCGGCAGTCTGATTTTCAGGAGCCAGCCATTCTGGTTTATTAAACCAGTCCTTTGAAGGCATATCGGCAACCCAAGGATGCTCGAAGCCGCAATGGTTGAAAATCATATCCATCACAATCTTCAAACCTTTCTTGTGAGCCTCATCTATCAGCTGCTTATAATCGGCATTGGTTCCGAAACGTGGGTCTACACGATAATAATTGGTGGTAGCATAACCATGATAACTGCTGTTCTTGCCGTTACTTGGACTGTCATTCTCCAAAACCGGGGTAAACCACAGAGCGGTTACACCCAACTGGTTAAAATAATCCAAGTGCTGGCGGATTCCCTCCAGGTCGCCACCATGGCGCAGACTAGGCTCTGCACGGTTGCAGGTCTTATCACGCATCGTCTTAAAGGCATCATTCTTCAGATTGCCATTGGCAAAACGGTCGGGCATCAGCATGTAGAGCACATCCTCGTTAGAGAAACCGATGCGCTTGTCACCCGCCATCTCGCGATTTTTCAAAACATACTTCACCTTCTTCGACTGCTTGCCCTGCTTGAAGTTGAGCGTCATTTCTCCTGCCTTGGCACCATCGAGATTGAGATACACCAGCAGGTAGTTAGGAGAATCGAGGCGGGCGATGCTATCCACCTTCACACCCGGATAATCTACCGTAACATCGGCATTCTTGATATCCTTGCCATACACCATCAGCTGGAGCGAGGCATCCTTCATGCCCACATACCAGTCGGTAGGTTCAATGCGGCTTACGTTGACTGCCGCATTCATACTTATTGCGCTACCCATAAGCACTAATGAAGCTATTATCTTTTTCATATTTTACACCTTATTATATATATAGACTATTTCTACACCTTAATTATATATAGACTATTTCTGATAAAGAATCAAGGCAGACTGAGGGGCAACCTCTACTTCTTTGCCAGAGATGAAGCCCAGACCTTCCTCGTTGATGACACCATTGCAGCAAGCCACGGTGTAATTGCCCTCAGGAATCAGCATCTTCCTTGCCTGCTTGTTGAAATTATAGATGACGATGATCTGCTTCCAGGCATCGATGCCCTCCAGGTTCTTGAGTTGGAAACCAACGAGGCAAGTCTGCTTGTTGCCCTTGGCATCCTGACTAGGCAGGAACTCCAGATGCTGACGCACCTTATCGCCTGTAGAAAGACGGAAGGATGGATGGTTTTTGCGGAGCTGAATCAGATTCTTATAGAAGGTGAACGCCTGTGGATACTTCTGCAGATTGGTCCAGGTAAACTGGTTGATGCTGTCTGGAGAATTGAAACTGTTGTGCACACCCTTCTTGTCGCGAAGCATCTCCTCGCCGGCAAGGATGAAAGGCACACCCTGCGAAGTGAACACGCAGGTCTGGGCGAGCTGGTCGATGCGGAGCAACTCGGCAGTACGCATCTCTTCCGGGATATTCTTATCCGTCAGGGATGGGATGCTTGCCTTCAGTCTATCTACCAGACACATATCATCGTGGCAGCTTACATAACTGATCTGCTCGGTCGGGTTGTTGGTCCAAGGCTTCTTGTCATAGTTCACCTTGTTCATATCCACCTGCGGATGAGCGATGCCACCCACGATACCGAACTTCAGACTCTCCTCCTCGCCAGGAAGACCAGCCAGGAGCGCACCCTTATGATCATCAGAGAAAGGACCACGAAGGGCATCACGCATATCATCGCTGAAGGCACCGATGCCCTTCAGCTGCTGGGTATTCGCCTTCATGGCGAGTTTCTCGGTAGGATAAGCACAGCTGCCTGCACTCCAGCCCTCACCATAGATATAGATGCTAGGATCAATGCGGTTTACCATCTCTCGGATTGCCTGCATGGTCTCGATATCGTGAACACCCATCAGGTCGAAGCGGAAGCCGTCGATATGGAATTCATCAATCCAGTACTTCACACTCTCCAACATAAACTGGCGCATCAAAGGCTTTTCTGATGCGGTCTCGTTGCCGCAGCCTGAACCATCACTATACTTTCCATCTTTATTCTTGCGATAATAATAGTCAGGATAAGTACGCTGGAAGTTGCTGCCATTGATATCGAAGGTATGGTTATACACGGCATCGAAAATCACTCGGATGCCAGCCTTGTGAAGCGCCATCACCATCTCCTTGAACTCCTTGATGCGGGTTCCCGGAGCATAAGGGTCGGTGCTGTAACTGCCTTCCGGCACATTATAGTTCTTCGGATCGTAGCCCCAATTGAACTGAGGCTTGTTGAGCTGGGTTTCATCTACTGATGCATAATCGAATACCGGCTGGAAATGGATGGCATTGATGCCGAGGTTCTTGAGATATTCGATGGCCTTAGGTTCGGTGAGGGCGAGATACTTGCCCTGATATTTCAAACCTGATGTAGGAGAAACGGAGAAATCACGCACGTGGAGCTCGTAGATAACGAGGTCGGCTGGCGACTGGATGGCAGGACGCACATCCTTGTCCCATCCCACTGGGTCGGTATCATACAAATCAACGATAGCACCACGGTTTCCATTCACACCTACCGCCTTAGCAAATGTACCTGGAGTTTCACCCTTACCGATATCGAAGGTATAGAACTTACCCTTCAGGTCGCCCTTCACGGTAGCCCCCCATCGTTCATCGCCCATCTTCTTCATCTTCAGTGTCTTGTAAGCCTTACCTTTTTGTCCATCCTTATAAAGACGGATGGTAACAGAAGACTTGCCGGCTGTAGGAGCATTGAGAACGAACATGGTTTTCTCCTTGGAATACATCATCTCATTGAATGTCTGCTGCGCATTCAATGAAGTTGGTAAAATCGATGCTGTCAATGCTGCAATTATTAGTTTCTGGATTTTCATTCTTATTATAAAATTGGTAGTTGTCATAATTAAACCGAAAAGGAGTTTAGGGAAGAAATCAGAATCTTCCCTAAACTTCTACTTCTCTATGTTCCTAATCATTATTTAGCAAGCAATGAGATGGCGAAACCACCACCACGTGCTTCTTTAATCTTCAATACATCACCCTTCTTCACAGTCTTGTGGATGATCTGGTAAGATTTAGGATTCTTCTCGTAATCGGCATTCTTGCCGTCCTGATAGATGGCGCAAGCATACTTCTTTCCCTTATCGAGGAAGTCGAGCTTTACTACAGATGTGCGGGCTGCATCGGTCTTGCCACCAACAAACCAGTTGTCTGTGCCCTTTGCCTTGCGGGCTACGGTGATATACTTAGCTGGCTCTGCCTCCAGGTACTTGGAGTCGTCCCAGTCGCAAGCTACGTCGCGGATAAACTGGAAGGCATCGTCGTACTTCTCATAATGCTCTGGAAGATCAGCTGCCATCTGCAAAGGACTGTACATGACGAGATAGAGAGAAAGCTGACCACAGAGAGTGGTATGAACATAGCTTGTGTTGTTGCTCCACTCAGAAAGCTTGGTCTCGAAGATACCAGGGGTATAATCCATCGGACCACCCTGCAGACGGGTAAATGGCAACATCACGGTGTGATAAGGCTTGCTGCCGCCAAATGCCTCGTACTCAGTACCACGGGCACTCTCGTTACCCACCAGGTTAGGCCAGGTGCGGCAGATACCTGTAGGACGGGTTGCCTCATGGGCATTTACCATGATATGATGCTTGGCAGCAGTCTCGATGACCCGCTGGTAGTGATTGTTCATCAACTGACTGTAGTGATACTCACCTCTTGGGATAATATCGCCCACATAACCGGTCTTCACGGCATCATAGCCATATTTATTCATCAGGTTGAAGGCATCCTCCAGATGGCGCTCGTAGTTGAGAGCAGCAGAAGAGGTCTCGTGATGCATCATCAGCTTCACACCCTTGGAATGAGCATAGTCGTTGAGCATCTTGATATCGAAGTCAGGATATGGAGTTACGAAATCAAAGACATCGAGTTTCTGATGACCGAACCAGTCTTCCCAACCTTCGTTCCAGCCTTCTACCAGCACCTCCTGCAAACCGTTCTTTGCCGCAAAGTCGATGTAGCGCTTTACTTCCTCGTTGGTAGCACCATGGGTGCCATTAGGCTTGCACTTGCTGTAATCGGTTACACCAAGACGAACAGATGGCAGGTCGTTGGTATAGCTCCAGGTCTTGGTGCCTACAATCATGTTCCACCATACACCGCAGTACTTGGTAGGATGAATCCATGAAGTATCCTTAATCTTGCAAGGCTCGTTGAGATTCAACGTCAACTTGCATGAAAGCATATCACGGGCATCATCGCTCACCATCACAGTACGCCAAGGAGTATTGAACGGAGTCTGGATGAATCCCTTTCTGCCCACGGCATCAGGAGTGAGCCAAGACTCAAAGGTCAATGTCTTCTCATCCAGATTGAGGTGCATGGTTGGATAATCCAGACAGGCAGCCTCGTGGATATTGATATAGAGACCATCCTTGGTCTTCATCTGGAGCGATGTCTGAACACCGGTATCCGAGAAGACGGTGGTAGATGAATTACTCTTGTAAGATTCGCGGTTCTTGGCGATGACTGGACGGATGCCGGTCAATGGAGTAATGTTGTAGTCATACTCCTGGGTATCGTAATCGCCCGGAATCCAGTAGGCAGTATGATCGCCTGCCATGGCAAACTGGGTATGCTCCTCCTGAATCACAAAGTAGTTCAGACTTTCCTGCTGAGGGAACTCATATCGCAAGCCCATACCATAATCATATACACGGAAACGGATGGTGATGTTACGCTTGGAGGAAGCCTGGTTCAGGTTTACCTCCATCTCGTTGTAATGGTTGCGGATGGTAGCAGTCTCGCCCCATACTGGCTTCCAGGTTTCATCGAAGGTCGATGTCTTGCTGCCGGTTTCCGTGAAACCATCCATCAGGCTGGTTTCCTCCATACCCTTAGAGGCGTGCTTATCCTTCGCCAGCTCCAGTCCGAGATGCGATGGCTTACATACAGTCTTTCCCTTATAGCTCATCTCGTAGGTAGGCTGTCCCTTTTCGGTTAAAGAGAAAGTCACAGAGACATTGCCGTTAGGCGACTTAACGGTCTGGGCTGCTGCCAACATCGGGAGCAAGAGGCCCATCACTAATACATTCAGTTTCTTCATACTGTTCAGTTATTGCTTATTCTTGTTTTTTTGAATCCTTGTTAGTTAACCTTAATCATAATCTGTTTATTCTTAAGACAGTGCAAAGATACAAAAAACAAAAATACCCTCCGCTAAATGGGAGGGTATTTTTCCGTATATCAAGGTGCAAACGTTTGCACGATTTTGCATTTGCTATTGCAACATTTTAGTTGCGGCCACCCTGAGCTATCAATTCGGTGATGTTCTCCATGAACTCCTTGCTGGCAGCCAATTCTTCCAAACTCAGGTGCATGCGATAGCGCCAGTAGTGCTTTGGATTGGCTGGGATGTTGATGCGCTCGGCATCGGCATCTGGCAGACGGAGCTTTTCATCGATGGCCAACCAATCCTGAACGCTCAATACGCAGAGCATGGATGGAGAGGTGAGATGGCGGGAGATGATGTCTCTTGCCAACCAACCAGGGAGCGGATGAGGAGCAGGTCCTTCACGATAGAGCATCGTATTGTAATACTCCTGGGTACGGGAGATGTTCTCGTCCCACCACATACGCAAGGTAGGCATATCATGACTTGAGATGGTGCAGACAGAGCGGTATGGGTTACGGCTCAGATGACCAAACTTAACCGATGGATCCTTTGGCATGCTCTGGAGCTCCAGACTCAATATCTTCAATTCGTTCATCACCCATGGCACACAATCAGGTACCATACCCAGGTCTTCGGCACAAACCAGCATGCGGGTAGCCTGAACCAGCATAGGCAACTTCTTCATCGCCTCGCCATACCAGAACTGGTTGTTGCGGCGATAGAAGTAGTCGTTGTAAAGACGATTGAACGCAGCCTTGTCAACATCATAGAGCGACTCGTAGATGAAGTCGAGCTGTGCCGAGATACGTGGATGGAAGAGCTCTGGGTTCTTGCGGTCGCGAACGAAGAGCACATCGCTGATCAGGGCATACAAGCCATCACGCAACCAGATATCCTTCTCATCAGTTACATTCTGGAAGAGAGCCTCCACCTTGCGCTGGGTATCTACCTCAGGCTTCATCTGATAGCGCTCCTCATCCAGACGGTCGAGATACTTCTCCTTCACTTCGTCGGCACGCTCATGGAACATACGGTCCAATATCCAGTCGGTAATGAACGGACGGAGGAATCTGTCCTCCTGGAAGTTCAAGCCGTAGCTCTGAATCTCCTCACGGGTCATGCCGAGGGCTGGGGCAAACTGTCCGAGCAGGCCATGAACGCTATCTACAGGGATTTCCCAGATGCGGAAGAAGCCGAGCACATGGTCGATGCGATAGGCATCAAAGAACTTCGACATGTTCTGGAAGCGGCGGGTCCACCACTGGCAACCATCCTTCAGCATCTCATCCCAGTTGTAAGTGGGGAATCCCCAGTTCTGACCATTCACAGAGAAGTCATCTGGTGGAGCACCCGCCTGGCCGTTCAGATTGAAGTACTTAGGCTCCATCCAAACATCGCAGCTGTGACGATGTACACCGATAGGAATATCACCCTTCAGGATAACACCCTTCGCCTTGGCATGTTCGTGCGCCTCCTGCATCTGCTTGTTCAGGATGAACTGCACGAAGTAGAAGAACTCCACATTCTGGTACGCCTCGGTTTCAGGGTTGGTCAAATCCTTGCGCTCAGCCTCATCCCAGACGTTATGGTCTGGCCACTGAGTGAAGTCGGCGGTGCCATTCTTGTCACGCAGGTAAGAATACTGTGCGTATGGCACAAGCCACTGTTCTGTATCCTGGAAGAAAGCCTTGAACTCAGCTTCCTTCATCATCTTTTTACCTACTTCTTCAAAAACCAAATATAGATAAGCTATCTTAAACTCATTTACTTTCTCATAATCTATCTGCTGCAAGGCGTTGAGTTCCTTGCGGGTCTTCTCGGCCTCCTTGCGCGCCTTCTCATCTGCCAATGCAGGCAACGCATTCAGATCGGCATACATCGGATGGATGGCAAAGACGCTGATGCAGCTATATGGATAACTATCCGTCCAGGTGTGGGTGATGGTGGTATCATTGATTGGCAGAAGCTGAAGAACTTTCTGACCGGTAGAAGCCACGAGGTCTATCATGGTCTTCAGGTCGCCGAAATCGCCCACGCCGGCACTCTTCTCACTACGCAGAGAGAACACAGGAACCAATGTTCCGGCAACCTTGCGGTTGTAGAGGGCAAAGAAAGCCTGGTCCAGTTCATAAGCGATGGCATCGCCCGCCTTCATCTCCGGAAGGTCGATGGTGCGGTTCATGCCAGTTTCCCAGAAAAGCAGGTCCTTCTTCTCGTTGTAAGCCACAAACTTGAATTCCATGTGAGCGGTCTGCAGATGAGCAGTATCCAAATCCACCACCCATTCGTTATAGGTGTGTTGTGTCATCTTCAGCATTTTTTCTGCATTCCATGCACCCAGCACGTTGTCGGCACCTACCAGTCCGAGTCTTTCTCCATCACGAAGCTGAGGGGCACGCACGATGAGGCGTACAGTCTTGGCGCAGTTCTGCATCGCCAGTTCTTCAGGAGCCTGGTGATTGATGCAATCGGTGAAGGCACTGCTGTAAAGATAAGCATCCTCAGGTATCACCTTCCAACTGTCATAGAGGGTGAACTCATCCGCCTTGGTGGCGTTCAGTTCCAGGCGATGCTTCACGAGAAGCCACTCGGTCTTGAGCACCCTGCCATCGCGCTCTACACTATAATAATAGGTGTAAACCTTTGCTGGCTGTTCTACACACCAGTCAAACGACCATCTCTCGCCATTGAGAGTGGTCATCGGGAACTTGAGTTCCTCATCCTCCTTCTGAATGTTCAAGACGAGCTGCTCGCCGAACAAGGTTCTGTATTCTATGTTAAAATGAATTGTCATAAGACTCCATTTAGAGGTTAGTTATTTATTATTTTTATTTCCGATGCGAAATTAGCAAAAATATCCGTAACAAGTACGGTTCTTTTGCACAAATCGAGGAAAAACAAATGCAAACGTTTGCATTTGTTTTCCTTGACTGGCATTATTCATGGTTCTTGATAAGCTTTATTTCTTTTCCTTGATGATGCTGACAGATAAGGCACCGGCGATGAGCAATACACCAGCCACTATCATCATATCGCTCTGATGAGAACCGATCAAGCTCAGGATAGTGCCGCCGCAGATGGCTGCCACAATCTGAGGAATACAGATGGTTCCGTTAAACAGGCCCAGATAAGCGCCCATGTGACCATAGCCCTGCAAGGCGTTGGTAACAAAGGTGAATGGCATTGCCAGCATGGCTGCCCAACCCGCACCAATCATCAGGAATGGGATAAACTGCAAGTACTGGTCGTGCAGGAATGGGATAAGAGCGAAGCCCACGCCACCAATCAGCAAGCTCACGCTATAAGCCATTTTGGTGTTCTTGAACTGAGGAAGCACCACAGCCCAAAGCACGCTGCCCACAGCCTGTACGGCAAAGAGGATGCCCACCCAGTTGCCTGCTTCCTGGAATTCAGCCGACTTAGGGTCGGTGGTATTCCAAACGGTTTCGGCGATGGCACCGGTAGAATAGTTCCAGAGATAGAGGAAGCCAGCCCAGCAGAAGAACTGTACCAGTCCCACCTTCCAGAAGGTAGATGGCGCATTCTTCAAGAGCGTAATCCAATCGGCCTTACCCTCTTCTTCCTTTTCCACATCGCCAGCTACACCATTATATTCCGCATACTGCTGCGGATTCCACTCCTTCACCTTCATCGTGGTGTAGATAACACAGAGAATCAGAATGGCAGCACCCACATAGAACGACCAGATAACAGAATCAGGCACCACGCCTTGTTCTGCCACATTCTTGATACCCAGGAAGGTAAAGAGGAACGGGAAGATGTAACCAGCCACAGAGCCGGCATTGCAGAGGAAACTCTGGATAGAGTAAGCCTTCGCCTTCTGCTTCTCGTTCACCATGTCGCCCACCAGCATCTTGAAAGGCTGCATCGCCATGTTAATGCTCGTATCCAGGAACATCAGGGCTATCAGTCCGAAGAGCATGGCTCCGCTCACGGTAAGGCCCAGCGAACCGGCATTCGGCAGCAGGCACATCACGAGGACGGCTATCGTGGCTCCCACGAAGAGATAAGGGATGCGGCGACCGAATCGGCACCAGGTCTTATCGCTCAGCGTACCTACGATAGGCTGTACCAGGATTCCCATCAATGGAGGGAGAATCCAGAAATAACTCAAGTTGTGTGGGTCAGCACCCAACGTTGCAAAGATTCGGGAGATGTTGGCGCTCTGAAGGGCGTAGGCAATCTGTACCCCGAAGAAACCGAAGCTCAGGTTCCAGAGCTTCCAGAAACTCAAATCAGGTTTTTGTGTCATATTGTTGTTATTTTAAATTTCAATGTTCGGTGTTCAAAGTTCAAGCTTATCTCGTAGTTCCTCTTACCACGAGTCGGGTTCTCACCACTCTTTTCTCCACATCATCCTTCTGGATGGATCCCTCCACCTGTCCGATGAGGATATTTGCCGCTTCCTCGCCCACTGCTACGCCTCGCTGTTCCACGGTGGTAAGCATAGGGTCGCTCGCCTTGGCACGGTCGCCATTGGTAAAACCGCAGATACTGATGTCATCAGGCACAGCATATCCCATGCGCTTGGCGGTATAGAGGATGCCGATGGCGGTATCGTCGTTGATGGCGAAGAAAGCATCCGGCACTTCATCCTGCTCCAGGATTTCAGGCGTGATAGCCTCAGCCTGCGCACGGTTATCGCAGATTCTCACCCAGTCAGGGTTCTCGGTAAGTCCATGCTTCACGATGGCATCATGGTAACCGTTGTATCTGTTTTTGGAAATCTCCATGTTCATTGGCGAACCATAGAAGGCTATCTTCTTACAGCCCGTATCGATGAGATGGGTCACGGCGGTGAAGGCACCCATGTAGTCATCCACCACCACTCTGGAGCAGTTCACCCCCGTACAGATTCGGTCGATGAAGACGAGCGGCACACCATTGTCCATCAACTTCTCGAAATGGTCATACTGTTTGGTATCCTTCGCCTGCGAAACGATGATGCCACACACCTTATTCTTATAGAAGTCTTCACAGATAGCCACCTCTCGGTCGTATCGCTCCTTGCTCTGCGCCACCATCACACGATATCCCCTGGCTCTCGCCTCCTCCTCAATTCCCGAGAGGATAGACATAAAATAATAGTGAACCATCTCGGGAATGATAACTCCGATTACCTTCATCGGCTGCACCTTGCTGTGGCGAAGTGCCTCGCCGATGACGTTCGGATAGAAGTTATGTTCACGCGCGTATGCTTGAATACGCTCCTTCTGGGCAGCACTGATTCTCGGACTGTCCTTCAATGCTCGGCTCACCGTGGCGATGCTTACCCCCAGGTCGCGAGCAATATCCTTCATTGTTATATTGTTATTTTCGTTCATGTTGTTTCTAAGTTACGCTGCAAAATTAGACAAATATCCGTTATCTTGTACCTTTTTACTTGATTAATATCAAGCAAATCAAGTGCAAACGTTTGCGCATAAGAAATAACGGAATTAACTAAAAAATAGTGCATTGTATCGAAAAACACCGTAAATTTGCACCCAGAAAGAATAAGCAACGCAAAACCTCGACCTATTTTTATATAAAACAAGGCCAGAGACTAACAATGATATTCAACTACGAATTTAAATATAATTATAAACATAAACTTAAAAATCAAGCAAAATGATGAAGCAGGTAAAATTTAAATTGCCTCTCAGAGCATTGACCCTCGCAGGTGGTCTGCTTCTGACAGCAAGTTCCTTTGCGCAGACAGCTGCGATTAAGGGACACGTGAAGGATGCTTCCGGTGAACCAGTCATGGGTGCTACCATTACAGTGAACGGTAAGGCTGTCGGCATTACTGACATGGATGGTAACTTCACTATCGATGCAGCTCCAGGTACCGATCTTACATTCACCTATCTTGGAATGACTCCAAAGACTATCAAAGCCACATCTAACATGATGATTACCTTGGCGGATGACTCTAAGGCTTTGAACGAAGTCGTAGTCATTGGTTATGGTCGTGCCAAGAAGGACGACTTGACAGGTTCTGTTACTGCCATCAAGCCAGATGAGCTTTCTAAGGGTATCACCAACAATGCATCAGATATGTTGGTTGGTAAGATTGCCGGTGTTGATGTACAGACAGCAGGTGGTACTCCTGGTGCAGGTGCTCAGATTCGTATCCGTGGTGGTGCTTCTCTGAATGCATCCAACGACCCACTCTATGTAGTAGATGGTTTGGTTATTGATAACCAGACAGCTACTGGTATGAGTAATATTCTCGCTATGATCAATCCTAGTGATATAGAGACATTCACCGTATTGAAGGATGCTTCTGCTACCGCTATTTATGGTAGCCGTGCTTCTAATGGTGTCATCATCATCACTACCAAGAAAGGTCGCAATGGTCAGAAGCCTTCTGTTTCTTACACTGGCGATGTAACTATTTCTACTATCCAGAAGAAATATGATGTTTTGAACGCTGCTCAGTACAAGGAACTTGTCGGCTCTATCAATGGTCTTGATGCATCAAAATTAGGCAATGCAGACACCAACTGGCAGGATGAGATTTTCCGCACAGCAGTTTCAACCAACCATAACGTAAGCGTACAGGGCGGTTTGAAGAACATGCCATATCGTGCCAGTGTAGGCTTCAACAACTCAAATGGTATTGTAAAGACCAGTTGGATGAATCGTGTCAACGCTTCCCTCAACTTGGCTCCATCATTGCTCGACAAGCACTTGAACTTCAACATCACAGGTAAGTTCATGTATGAGAAGGATCGCTATGCAGATGCAGGCGGTGCTATCGGTGCAGCTTTGTCTATGAATCCAACAGAGCCTGTTTTTGGTGAAGGCGACCAGTATGCAGTTACAGGCGGTTACTATCAGAACCTGATCAACAAGTCTGATGCTATAACAGACCCTAACTGGAAGAATACGACCAACTCTAATGCAGCCCAGAACCCAGTGGCTCTTCTCAACCAGAAAGAGATTATGGCTCACGCCCGTGACTACAGTGGTAACTTCGAGGTAGATTACAAGATTCATGGTTTCGAGGATTTGCATCTGCATGCAAGCTTGGGTGCTCAGTACACTTCTACACAGCAAAGCGATGAGATTTCCAAGTACTCATACTCAAACAACTACTTCGGTTGGGCTGGTATGACTCACTATTGGAAATACAATATGATTGGTAATGCTTATGCACAGTATGCTCATAAGTTTGGTGTTCACGACATCGATGTTATGGCAGGTGCCGAGCAGAGCCACTATCACAGACATGGCTACAACCAGGGCTTTGGTACAGATGAATACCTGAAGGAAAAAAACCCAGTCCTCAACGAGGAGACAGGTTACTACAATTGGCAGCACAACCCATCAAAGCGCAGCGAGCAGGAGTGGGCTAACCACAACTCTCTGGTATCATACTTCGGCCGTTTGAACTATAATCTTCTCGACCGCTACCTGATTACCGCCACATTCCGTGCCGATGGTTCTTCTCGTTTTGAAAAGGGAAAGAAGTGGGGTTACTTCCCATCAGCAGCCTTTGCCTGGAAGATCAACCACGAGGGATTCCTGAAAGATGTAAAATGGCTCGATGACTTAAAACTCCGTGTGGGTTGGGGTAAGACCGGTCAGCAGAATGGTATCGACGACTTCTACTACGCACCCCTTTATGTAGTAGGTAACTCTTATGCTCAGTATCCATTTGGTAACGATTATCACCAGACAGTACGTCCTAACAAATATAACAACAAGTTGACTTGGGAAAAGACTACAACATGGAATGCTGGTATCGACTTCGCTGCTCTCAACAATCGTTTCTCTTTCAACATTGATGGTTACTATCGCAAGACTACCGATTTGTTGGCAACAGTTGACGTTACAGCAGGTACTACATTCGGTGATAACCTGTTGAAGAACGTAGGTTCCCTCAAGAACTATGGTGTTGAGTTGGCATTCGACGTAAAGCCTATCGTAACCAAGGACTTTACATGGGATATTACCTATAATGTAGGCTGGAATCACAATGAGATTACCTCTCTTGATGCCGGTGCTCAGGACTGGGTATGGACAGGAGACAAGATTTCTCGTGGTAACAACACCAAGGTGATGAAAAACAAGGTGGGTGAAGCAGTCAACGCTTTCTTCGTTTACCAGCAGGTATATGACGAGAATGGCAAGCCTATCGAGGGTCTGTATGTAGATCGCAACGCTGATGGTCAGATTAACGACGATGACCGTTACTTCTACAAGAACCCAGCTGCAGATGTAATCATGGGTCTCACCACTAAGTTCCTCTATAAGAATTGGGACTTCAGTATGGCATTCCGTGCATCTTTGGGCAACTACGTATATTATGACTTCCTGGCCAACAGAGCATCCATCTCGCCATCAGGTCTTTACTCTAACAGTTCATTCAGCAACACCACTCCAGAGGCCGTTAAGCTCGGTTTCACAGGTTTGACAGTTGCCCAGAACTACTTGAGTGATTACTTTGTACGTAATGCTTCTTACTTGAAGTGTACCAACATTACATTGGGTTACAGCTTCCCTGCATTGATTAAGAATTCTTGCAGCGGACGTATCTACTTCACAGCACAGAACCCATTCATCATCACAAAATATAAGGGTATCGACCCAGAGGTAACCAGTGGTATCGACAGCAACCCATATCCACGTCCAATGAGTTTCCAGATTGGACTGAACCTCAACTTCTAATATATAAAGGATTATAATTATGAGACATATATTATTAAAGACAGCAGTAGCCGGTTTCCTCTGCTTGGGATTGGCTTCTTGCGCAGACGATTTGAATATCAGCTCAATTGATCCTCAGTCATCACCTACTTACGATGCCGACGGACTTTTGGCTAAACAATATGCAACACTTGGCTTGACCGGTCAGGCTGGTCCTGCCGGAAAAGGTGATATGAGCCAGGATGAGGGTGAAAGCGGTTTCTATCGTGTCATCTTCAATCTTCAGGAACTTTGCACCGATGAGGTTATCTGGGCTTGGCAGACTGATACAGATATCCCTTCCCTCACCAATATTGCATGGAACTCAAGTTCAGTACGTGCCAACTGGGCATACCAGCGTTTGGCATACGACATCACCCTTCACAACCAGTTCATCAGTGAGCAGACTGGTAAGATGAGCGATGACGTCATTGCAGAGGTTCGTTTCCTCCGCTGCTTAAACTACTATTATTTCCTTGATCTCTTCCACAAGGCACCTTTCAAGGATACATTTGATAGCGAACTGCCTGTAGAGAAAACCGGCAAGGATCTCTACGACTGGATTGACAAGGAGTTGACCGCCATTGAGCCACAACTGAAGGAAGTAGGTGCTTACAATGACGACAAGGGATTTGGTCGTGCCGATCGTGGTGCAGCTTACGCCCTCCATGCTCGTCTGGCTCTGAACTCTGCAGTTTACACAGATGGCCAGGTAAAGGATTTCGCCAAGGCAAAGGACTACTGTGACAAGATTCTCAATAGTGGTGCTTACGCTTTGTCAACCGATACAAAGAATGGTTTCACAGGCTATGAGCAGGTATTCATGGGCGACAACGACCAGAACACCCAGGCTATGAAGGAGATTATCTTCCCTATCCGCCAGGATGGCAAGAAGACTCAGGAATACTCAGGTTCTACATACCTCGTAGCATCTATGCGAATTTCAGGAATGCCAAACTCATTCACCAGCAACTACTGGAGCTGTAACTTCGCCCGCAAGGACTTGGTTGAGAAATTCTTCCCTAATGACAATATCCCTATGGCAGGTGAAAACGATGCGTTGAAGGACACAGATGAGCATAAAGTAACAGAAGAGGATGTTATCGCAAAGGATGAAGAATTGCACGTAACAACAAAAGATGTCATCAACAGAGCAGGTGATGACCGTGCCATGTTCTACATGGGTGTAGGTGGCGGCATCCGCACACTCAGCCCTGGCAAGCAGATTACAGGTTTCACAAATGGTGCTTCTATCGTAAAATGGCAGAATCGCCATGCAGACGGTTCCGACATCCACGATGGTACATTCATGGATACAGATATCCCATTGTTCCGCCTGGCAGAGATTTATCTGACACGTGCAGAAGCCAACTATCGTTTGGGAAATACCACTGACGCTCTCGCAGACATCCAGACTATCCAGAATCGTGCTCATCGCAAGGAGATTTCAGGTTCTGTTGATGAACAGACTTTGATTGACGAGTGGTGCCGTGAGTTCTACGTAGAAGGCCGCCGTCGTTCTGATTTGATCCGCTTTGGTCTCTTCTCTGGTTCCAAGTATCTCTGGGACTTCAAGGGAGGTGTAGCAGGAGGTATCGGTATCGAGTCTAAGTTCAACGTATATCCTATCCCTGTTACCGACATTGCAGGTAATCCTAACATGACTCAGAATCCTAATTACTAATCTTAGTAAATCGGGGATTCTTCGGAATAAAGAACAATAATTGATTAAAGAATACATTTATGAAAAAGATATTTTTTAAATTGATGCTGTTGCCTGCAATGGTTTTACCTTTGCTCTTCACTTCATGTTCTGACGACAATGACAGCAATCCTACATTGGATTTAAGTCATGCTGCTGACGGATTTGTATTGAACACACCAGCATACGCAACAAACAATACATACGACTTGGCAAGTGCCAACAACTTGACCTTGTCTTGTACCCAACCAAACTATGGCGGTATTCCATACGTGGTTCGCTATTATGTACAGGTAGCTTTGGATGAGAAGTTCCTGACAGATACAACAACCACACATAAAGAGTTGGCAACCTCATACACCACAGCCAAGATGGCAGTGGATGCAGCAGAGTTGAACTCTACACTCGTAGATATGTTCCAGGCTGCCAACCCAGACACAAGCGTGCCTGAGACAATGCCTGTGTATGTAAGACTGCGCGCTGTCATAGACGGAACAGCCGACCCTTATCTCGGCCAGAGCTATTCCAACACCATCACCCTGCCTTCAGTGAAGGCTACTTACAAGGCTCCTGATGCTAAGTATCCAGAGAACCTGTTCGTAATCGGTTCTTCTATCCAGGAGGCTTGGAAGAGCTGGAAGCCAGTGGCTCCAGTATATGGTATGGCAGGCAACTATTACACCATGGTTTATGTTCCTGATGGCGGTTCATTCAAGTGGGGTACATACGAGAATGACTGGCGTGGCTATAGCCGTCTGGCTGCTATCAACGATAATGCTGGCGCTGAATTCTCAGAGGATGGCGACGGAAACCTGAAGGTTGCTCATGGCGGCTGGTTCGTTCTCCACTTCGTTGGTGAAATGTCAGCAGACAAGAAGAACATCAACTACTCACTGAATGTTTATCCTGGTGCAGCTTACATCATCGGTGCTTCAGCTGGTGGCAATTGGGACGATGCTTCTGCCGCTTGGGCTATGACTGCTCCTGCTGACCAGACTGGCGAATGGGAATCTCCTGCCTTCAGTGGTGATGGCGAGCTTCGCGCATACATCAAGATTCCAGGAATCGACTGGTGGCGTACAGAGTTCACCATCGTCAAGGGCAACTGCTTCTGGAGAAACGATAACATTGTAGACTCTTGGACTGAGATTGGCGAAGGTTACGCTGTATCTTGCTCAACTGGACAAAAACTCCATGTCAACTTCGACAAGAACACAGCAGAAATTAAATAATTAAAAACATGAACACAATGAAAAAGACATTATTATATAGCTTAGCAGCAATGGCAAGTCTCGCACTTGCCAGCTGCGCTGGCGACTACGACGACTGGGCTAACCCACAGGCCAACGAGCAGGAAGCATCTGCAGCCAAATATGGGGTAACCTTTGCCAACGGTTCTGAGGCAGAAGGCAGCATGGCTGATGAAGATGGTATCATCAATCTCGTAACAGTCAATTCTACTGATGCCAATGTTTCTGGTTTCACTCTCAAAGACCTTAAGGTGAACGGAGTAGCTGTCAATGGAACAATGGTTGGCGACAGCGTTCAGGTGAGTGCTTCAGAATTGGAGAAACTCGTTTGCGAGCAGAATAAGTCTCGTGCTTCTGTTGCTCGCGACCTGAAAGTGGAGACTCAAGTTTCTATCAATCTCGCTTCTGGTGATGCAGTAAGCATTACCAACAAGGGCGAGACTACAGGTAAGTTTACTCCAACTGCAACACCTCAACTCGATAAGAAGGGCTACTATATGCTCGGTCAGGTAAACGGAAATGAATGGGATGCAAAATCTCCTGTCTGGATGAACAAGATTAGCGATGGAGTTTATCAGTTGAAGGTTACAACTACAGCAGACAAGAACTGGTTTAAGTTCTATGCTGGAAGCAACTTCGTAAGTGAAGACTGGGATTCCATCAACAAGGGAGCCTTGGGCTGCAAGGAGAACGGTTCAGAAGACACATTCGGATACATTCTCTATGATGGCGATTCATGGGGTAAACTTCAGACTCCAGTTATCCCTGGAGCTGGTACATGGATTGTTACTCTTGATATGAACAACCTTACTTACACTGTAGGCAAGCCTGTCCTCTACATGAAGGGCGATGCTAACGGCTGGGATGGATATGACTACCTCTCAGGTGACGATGGTGTACACTTCACAGGTTATATGTACCTGAACCAGAATGGTTTCAAGTTCTGTACTCAGAAAGACTGGAAGGGCACCAACTATGGCGCAAACTTCGACACAGCACAAGATGCTGGTAACATCGTAATGACAGAACCTGCAGGTTACTACAAGGTAGAAGTAGACTTGTCTGCAAAGACTTATACTTTGTATCCTATCACATCCATCAGTATGATTGGTGATGCGACACCTGGTGGTTGGGATGCTGATACAGACCTTACCTATAATGCAACAGAGCGTTGCTGGGAAATCAAGGATGTTCATTTGGAAGCAAAAGAACTCAAGTTCCGCTCTAACCACAGTTGGGATGATCCGAACCCTAATTGGGGAGGTACTCCTGATGCGCTCGTACAGAAAGGTGGTAACATCAAGGTGGCCGAAGATGGCAAATACGATGTCAAGCTCTATGCTTGGGCAAATGGCTATGCTAAGTGTGAATTGATTAAGAAGTAATCATCAAGACTTCAACAATAATCTAAAGGCGGCTCTCTTATCGGGAGCCGCCTATTTTTCTTTATCATCATCCCCACATTTTCCCCCAAAACCTTGGAAGTTACGAGGAAAAGTCGTATCTTTGCACCGAATAAGTACAACATTTATATTTTTATGATTATGAGAACAGGCGACAAAGTATTAATATCTCCAGACTTGACACATGCCAAAGACTGGACACAGGGCGAAGTGATTGAAGTTGAGAACAATCCTTTCGTAGGAATTGTCATCTCCGCAAAAACCGCAGATGGAAACATATTCTTTGGATATAAAGACTTATTTGAGCCAGCAAAGGAGGCAGTATGTACGCACTAGCATTTGATATGGTTATTTCTGATTTACAGAAATACTATGGCGAACCTTACAACAAGGCTTACTACGAAATAAAAGAGCTTCTAAAGAAGAATGGTTTCGAGTGGGTGCAAGGCAATACATACATGACGATGAATGATGATTTGACTGCACTTGTAAAAACTGTTATGGAGCTTTCTAAAATAGAGTGGTTTAAGAAATCCGTCAGAGATCTAAGAGGATTCAAAGTTGAAAGTTGGTCGAACTTTACTGATTTGGTGAAAAACTCATAGAATAGGCGACTCTCCTCCAATCCGGGAGTCGCCTATTTTTTCTTTCTCCTCATCCTTTTCAAGTATTTTTCCCTAAAACCTTGGAAGTTACGAGGAATAGTCGTATTTTTGCATCACAAATCAGTTAAACGTTTTAAAAGAAAATGGATATGAGACGGATAGAAGAACGATATATTAGCTTGCTTACCGATTTCGGTTTTAAGCGTATCTTTGGAACAAAGCCTAACAAGGATTTGCTCATCAATTTCTTGAATTCACTGTTTGATGGTTTTCAGGTCATTAAGGATGTGAAGTACTTGAATAGTGAGCACGTTGGTGATGTCTTTGCCGAGCGCAAGGCCATTTTTGATGTTTATTGCGAAAATGAGCATGGTGAAAAGTTCATCGTTGAAATGCAGAATGCTTATCAGAAGTACTTCAAGGATCGTTCTTTGTTCTATTCTACTTTTCCTATCCGTGAGCAGGCTCCAAAAGGGGCAGAATGGAACTTCAAACTTGAACATGTATATACAGTTGCTCTGCTGAACTTCGACTTGGAAGAAGAGGCATTTGACAAGAATGATATCAACCATGATGTAGGCTTGCTTGATAAGAAGACTTTTAAGGTTTTTAATGACAAACTTTCTTTCAAGTATGTTGAGATAGCAAAGTTCAATAAGACAGAGGAGGAGCTTGACACGCTTTATGATAAGTGGTTGTATGTATTGAAAAACCTTTCCCGATTGGATAAGCGTCCTGCTGCCTTGAAAGAGAAAGTGTTTACTAAACTCTTTGAGGAGGCCGAGATTGCGAAGTTCACCCCAACAGAGTTGAAAGAATATGAGGATAGTTTGAAGGCTTATCGTGATGTCAAAAACTCTATAGATACGGCTTTGGAAAAGGGTCGTGAGGAAGGAATGGCGGAAGGAATGGCGAAAGGAATGGAAAAAGGAATGGCGAAAGGAATGGCGGAAGGAATGGAAAAAGAAAAGCAATCCACAGCTCGCCGCCTTCTTTCAATGGGTCTTTCTGATGAGCAAGTATCAACAGCCACCGAACTTCCATTGGAGGAAATCCAGAAATTGAAGGAACAAGCCTGAACTGGGCTTTACTTTTAGAAGCTCAAATAAAGGATGAACTGGTGGAAATTTTCCACTGGTTCAATAAACTCAAACATTCTGTAATTGCGCAATCATGATTGCGCAATTACATCAGTAAACTTATTATCTCCTCCCCCTTTTCAAGTATTTTTTCCCTAAAACCTTGGAAGTTACGAGGAAAAGTCGTA
>OQVP01000257.1_pt1 | contig 20232 bp, 16 predicted proteins | sample 1691541 | NCBI WGS metagenome assembly OQVP01 (sample SAMN03418258, study PRJEB22391) | human gut metagenome | biome: human-gut; feature: organic feature; material: feces | host: Homo sapiens | place: Tanzania | collected 2013-01 | reverse complement strand
GGAGACGTTGAGGAGACCGGCATTCTCATCGCTGTCGATGAGATTCTCGAGAACAAACGCGTGCGCCACATCGAGTCTTACATCAAGGAACATCCTGAAGCTATGTGGTTTACAAGTGGTGCCAACAAGATTATCTACAAGGATAAAGGCGTGTGATCGTTCATCAGAAATGAAATATCAATAAACAAAAATACATAATGATATTTTTATTGTTTTTCTTATATTTTTGTTTATTGATATTTTATGGAAAGACAACAAAACAACTAACTAAACACCTCACGAAGCACATCCCAAGATTTCAAAGCATGAAAATCAGGAATATGCAAAGTGTAAAAGTGGAGCAGCACCTCTATTACATTATTTCTTTGCACGCGCGAGAAGCGAAACAAATGCATATTTGAAGCCGACATCCTCATCAGATTACGAATATTACGCGCCTCTTCACTTCCAAGGAAATCCTTGTGCGTAGGCGGATAATGCGTGAACAATCCTGCTCTAAGATCAAAAAAATCTCCGTCAGCGTAATCATCCACATTCGGATAGAAACCCAAAAACTTTGAGACCCTTATCATAAACATAAGGTGAAAATTGGCGGAAGCTACACTGGAAGCATCATACCACACGAGACTGTTCTCCACGAAATCATATAAATAAGGATTATATTGCTCCGAACGAGTGGCAAGACACAGAAACTCCGCGATGAAAAATGATACGCATAGTTTCACAGTATCATAATGCAACGTGACGTATGGCTCCGCTATCCTCGCCTCCTTCAACTGAGGAAGCGACGCGGATGAACGACGGTCGTAATTCACTTCGAGAATGCTCAACGGCTGAAAGTACTGACGACGCACACCGCCCTTGCCCAACTTGGGCACACGCCATATCACACTCACCCTGCCATACTCGCGGGTAAGCAAATCTATGATAAGACTGCGGTCACCATACTTCACTGTTCTCAAAACTATACAACGGGTCTTTTCCTGCATTTTTAAGCCTTGTTTTGCGTGATTTTAGGGCAAAATTACTATTTTTTATCCAAAACATAAAGAAATTTCAAGAAAAATTTGGAGATTTCAAAAAAAAGCAGTACCTTTGCATCCGCTAAATGAAACGAACAGAGAAAGGCTTCATCACAAAGTGAATATTATCTCTCCTTTTCATAGCAGATACACTTCAATGGTCCCTTCGTCTATCGGTTAGGACGAGAGATTTTCATTCTCTAAAGAGGAGTTCGACTCTCCTAGGGACTACAAAGCAAATATCTTATTCGTCATCTCGGTGTGATTCGATACCAGCAACGTTGTCGGATTGCTTTTGTCATGCAAAGCTATTCGGTAAACTGGGACAAGGTGGCGAAGGATTTCAATAAGAAGTCCGCCAGGGCAGCCTGATAAGCGCAAGACCCAAGGCTAAAAATTATTAACTCATTCAAATCAAACCACTAAAATGGCAAATCACAAATCATGTGAGAAGAGAATCCGTCAGACTAAGACAAAGACTCTTCACAACAAGTACTACGCTAAGACTATGCGTAACGCAGTTCGTAAATTCCGTGCAACTACTGACAAGGAGGAGTGCATCAAGATGCTTCCTACTCTCCAGAAGATGCTCGACAAGCTCGCTAAGCGTAACATTATCCACAAGAACAAGGCTGCTAACATCAAGTCAAGTCTCGCTCTTCAGATCAATAAGCTCGGCTAATTTTCACCCCAGACCATCGCTCTTTTGCCAAAATAGCTCGTCTATCAGATGGTCTTCTGCCCTAAAAAGCAGACTTTAAAAAGACATAACACAAGATTGTTTCCATAATAATTTTTTGTTGGAGGCTGCAGCCCGGGGTGGGTAGCAGCCTCTTTTTTATTTCCACCCCACCCCATCAATCCCGCCATCTTCCTCAACACATCACCCAGTCACAGTGCCAGCACCACCACAAAAAGGTACCCTCAAGAGTCCGCCACTGTGTCGGGCACGTCACCGCCCGATATAATCACCCCGTTATTTCGCCCCTTTCGCGCGCACGCACGTAAGAAAACCACCCAAACACTTGTTTTTTCCAATTCTTTTTAGTACCTTTGCAAAAGAATAAAACCAAACTAAATCAAGACAAAAAATATCACCAACATAAAATGGAAGAAACGCAAAACAAAGAAACAAACTACACCGGCAGTAGCATTCAAGTGCTCGAAGGTTTAGAGGCAGTACGTAAGCGTCCAGCCATGTACATAGGAGACATCTCCGAAAAAGGACTCCACCACCTCGTAAACGAAACAGTCGACAACTCTATCGACGAAGCAATGGCAGGCTACTGCGACCACATCGAAGTCACAATCAATGAAGACAACTCCATCACTGTACAGGACAACGGACGTGGTATCCCAGTAGATGATCACCCTAAGCTCCACAAATCTGCACTCGAAGTAGTAATGACTGTGCTACATGCCGGGGGTAAGTTCGACAAAGGTTCTTACAAAGTCAGCGGTGGTCTTCACGGAGTAGGCGTCAGTTGCGTAAACGCCCTCTCGTCACACATGCTCTCGCAAGTGTTCCGCGATGGTAAAATCTACCAGCAAGAATACGAACAGGGAAAGCCTCTCTACCCTGTAAAAATCGTAGGTGATACTGATAAGAGAGGCACACGCCAGCAATTCTGGCCTGATAGCACAATATTCACCACCACAACATACAAATACGACATCATAGCACGTCGTATGCGTGAGCTCGCTTTCCTCAATGCTGGAATCAAAATCACGCTCACAGACCTCCGTCCTGAGCTCGATGAAAACGGCAATGTCCCAGAAGGCTGGAAACCAAAGGTTGAGATTTTCCACGCTGAAGACGGACTGAAAGAGTTCGTGCGCTACGTCGATCGTCACCGCACTCACCTCTTCGATGACGTCATCTACCTCAAGACAGAGAAAAACGGTGTGCCTATCGAGGTCGCTATCATGTATAATACTGACTACAGCGAGAACATCCACTCCTACGTCAACAATATCAACACCATCGAAGGCGGTACTCACCTCCAGGGATTCCGCACCGCTCTCACACGCACACTCAAGTCTTACGCCGACAATGAGCCTACTCTCGCAAAGCAAATCGAAAAGGCAAAGATAGAAATATCTGGCGAAGACTTCCGTGAAGGCATCACTGCTGTCATCAGTGTCAAGGTTGCTGAACCTCAATTCGAAGGACAGACCAAGACAAAGCTCGGAAACTCCGAAGTAGCAGGAGCCGTTCAGCAAGCTGTAGGCGAAGCTCTCACCTACTATCTCGAAGAGCATCCTAACGAAGCAAAGAAGATATGTGAAAAGGTTATCCTCGCCGCTACTGCCAGAATCGCAGCTCGCAAGGCTCGTGAAAACGTGCAGCGTAAGAATCCAATGACTGGTGGAGGACTCCCAGGTAAGCTCGCTGACTGCTCTTGTCGTGACCCTAAGCAGACTGAGATATTCCTCGTCGAGGGTGATTCCGCTGGTGGCTCTGCTAAGCAAGGACGTGATCGCCACACACAAGCCATACTCCCACTCCGTGGTAAGATTCTTAACGTGGAGAAAGTACAGTGGCATAAAGTATTTGAATCTGAGTCAGTAAGCATCATTCTCCAGGCTATCGGAGTGCGATTTGGCGTTGATGGCAACGACACAAAGGAGGCTAATATCGACAAACTGCGCTACGACAAGATTATAATCATGACCGATGCCGACGTCGATGGTTCTCACATCGACACACTTATCATGACTCTCTTCTTCAGATTCATGCCACAGGTCATACAGGAAGGTCACCTCTATATTGCTACTCCACCACTCTATCAGTGTTCATACAAGAACAATAAGGAGTACTGCTACACCGAACAGGACCGCCTCAACTTCATCGACAGATACTGTAATGGCAACCCTGACGACTCTCGCCTGCACACTCAGCGATACAAAGGTCTTGGTGAAATGAACCCAGAGCAGCTTTGGGACACCACCATGAACCCTGAATCACGCCTCCTCAAGCAAGTTACCAGCCAGAATGCAGCAGAAGCTGACGAGATATTCTCTATGCTTATGGGTGACGATGTAGAGCCTCGCAGACAGTTCATCGAGATGAATGCCACATACGCTAACATCGATGCGTAAACGCAAAGCAATGGGATAACAATCCTAAAGCAATGGGATGATAGCCCAAAAGCAATGGGATGATAATCCTAAAGCAAATATAATAGAACGCAACCTCACGGTATTCCCACCTTAAACAATGCTACTAAAGCACCGTAAGGTTCACATACAGCCGTGAGGTTGCGCTCGTTTTCTTATATATGTGCGCTCGTTTTCTTTTATATGTGCGCTCATTTTCCTACATATATGCGCTCGTTTTTTATTATATGTAAGTGGCTTTCATAATAAGAAAAACGTGCAATAGAAAGGCAGAAGCATCACTTCTACAATGGTAAATGCGCTTAATATAAAGACAAAAAGCGGGCTACAAGAACGTAGAAGCAAACCTTCTACCCTCTAAAAGAAAAGAATACACATACTATTTCACTGGCAAATAAGCGACAAAACAAGACCTTTGTGTCTCCTAAAACGCTGACAAGATATTTTGAAGAGCATATTTCATAAATTCCTTATCTTCCTGTTACTCTCCATTTCTGCGGGAGTGATGAATGCCAAAGACAGGTATTTCATCTGTCATCCTACGGCAGAGAAAGGTGAAGAAGTATGGTTTCACAGCATCTTACCTATCAACAAGCTCCCTGATAGCGCCTCTATCTCCATTTCCACCACAGGCTTTGTCCTCGTATATGTCAATGGAAGAAACGCCACCACAGCGACTTTATGGCCCTATAGACCAAACAATTCTCTGGGTATTGCATCACAGGACATCGACATCACTACCCTATTGTCCTACGGACGCAATGTCATCTCCATCTGGTATGCACCATGTCTCCAGCCTCTCAGCCAAACATCAGGCTCTATAGGCAATGCTTTCACAACGCATTCAGACAGCATTTCTGACAGAGAAAACAATGCTTTCGCAACGCATTCAGACAGCACTTCTGACAGAGAAAACAATGCTTTCGCAACGCAATACCAAGGCTCTCAAACTGGAGATTGCCAGATTTCAGTCTGCATCACCACCGTCACTGAAGGCAAAGAGCAACGCTTTTGCAATACGGAAAGGGACTGGCTATGCAGCATTGCCGCTGGAAAAATGACCCGAAAAGGTGAAGATTACGACGCAATGGCTTACCAGCAAGACTGGAAATCATTCATCTACGCCATCACCCCACTATGGATTGGCGCAGAGAAATCAATGCTGTCACACCCCATCCTCAATGACATCCCTGACATTCCACTGCGTGCAAGGAAGATATTTGAGCCAATATCAGTCTATGAAAGCAATGATACCACCCGCTGTTATTTCCCACTTGGCGCGGAAGGACAGATAAGACTGACGATCAGAGGGGCAAGAAAAGGACAGGAAATCGATGTCAACGGTATGAGATACCGCTGCATCGGCAAGATGGATGAGCAGTTTTTTACACGCTTCACCACCGTCAAGACCGACTCAATCATTATCACAAGCCGCGACGGAACGAAGCTTCCAGAACTGGCTGACGCCGAGATAATAGAACTAAAACCCGATGAATCCGCTCGAATAGGGTTCTAATCACTGACTAATAAGATAGGTTTCTGCGCCTGAAATGATAGTAATGTGACAGTAAAACCTATGGTATCAGCCAATAAAAACAAGGATATAATATATGGAAAAAATAAAGGAACTGAGCATAGAGCGCATCAGAGAGAACTGTGACGTTCCCTCTTTAGGCGATGATCTCCTGCTTTTCAGCGAACTGAAGATGCTTCCTCAGCTTGACGAACCAAGGAGAATGAACTGCCTTATCGTGGCTGTCTGCACCGGAGGTAAGGGTGGTTACATTCTAAACCAGAAGGAACATGCCATCAAAAGCGGTGATGCCATGATTCTAACTGATGGACAAGTGGTGGACAAAATATGGATGAGCGACGACATAAAGGGCATTGCACTGCTCATTTCCAATCCTTTCATCTTCGAAATCCTAAAGGATGTGCGCAATCTTAGCCTCCTTTTCCTCCTTACTCGCAATCATCCGGTCTTCCCAATGGAAAGCAAAGAGATAAGGACTGCAAATGAATACTTCAAGATGATCGAAGAGAGAGTGGTGGGAATGGACTATCCTTTCCGTAAGGATGTGCTGCGTCTGCTGCTCCTTACCATGATTTATGACCTTGGAAGCGCCTACTATCGCGTGATGAACTCTTCGGAATTGTTCAGTTATGACACGAAAGGCGAGAAGGTGTTTGTGGAGTTTATACAGCTCGTAGAGAAGCATTGTCGCCACGAAAGACGCGTCAGTTGGTATGCAGAGCAGCTTGGTCTCACTCCTAAATACCTGTCGGAGATAATCAGTAACGTAAGTAAATGCACTCCAAATGCGTGGATTGACAAGTACGTAACCAAGGAAATACGCATCCTTCTCCGTCAGACAGACATGAAAATCTGTGATATTGCAAAGGAATTAAACTTCCCAAACCAGTCTTTCCTCGGCAAATACTTCCGTGAAAACGTAGGTGTCAGCCCTAATAAATATCGTAAAGGCATCGAGGGAGAGTAGTTTTATGACAATAAAGCGAAAAGAAGTAAGCTATCATTGTATAGTATTAGTACAATAAAGTGAAAAGAGAAAAATACCATTGTCTATCCTATTATAGGATGAAAGCATAAAGGTATTCTTCTCTTTTCGCTTTTTTTGATTGTAAAAGCAATGGTTTCGTAGTGCGAAATCAATCGTTATGCTTGATATAACCATCGATTTCAAGTTGCTTAGCGCATTCTTCGAGCCACTGATACCATTCTTTTCCGAAGCGTCGGATTAAGGGTTCACGGAGGAATTTCCACACAGGGAGACGCAATTCACTCCCCTTTTCCCTGGCACATTTGCAGACACTCCACTGATTATAGTTGAGTCCTACGAGACCATCACCAAGCTTTACCTCGCGAATAGGATAGAGAGCACAACTTATAGGCTTACAGAAAGAGGACTTACCTGCACGGAATGCCTTCTCTGTAGCGCAGAGACAGCAGTTGTGAATGCACTTTCCGTCTATCTCAATGTCATCATAATATGTGAAAACGCAATCCTTTCCGCCTACGATACTTGTGACAAGGTCGCCTTCCTGATCGGTGTAAGCGACTCCTTGCTTGTCTATTACGGCTTGAGCAGATGCACTCAGGTCGTTCCACACTATGTCGAGAGAGTCTTCCAGAGCAGTTATTTCATCGAGAGTGACCGGTGCTCCGGCATCTCCTTCGATGCAACATTCGCCCTTGCACTTCTCAAGATCACAGCAGAAGTACTCGGTAAATATGTCTGACGACAGGATAACGTCGCCTACTTGTATCATTGGTGCCATTAGTTTGTTGAGTGGTTGTCGGTTGGGGGTTATTGGTTTGGGATTGTGGAGTAAAGGTTATCGGGGATTATTACCATGTTATCGGGGATTATCACCATGTTATCGGGTCACGATTATTGGCAATGAGGTAGGTATTACACTGCGAAAAATGATGATTACCGAACCATCCTCCACGATTAGCAGAAAGGGGTGAAGGATGAACAGACTCAAGAATGAGGTGACGACTCTTGTCTATCAGTTTGCTTTTGCTACGTGCATATCCTCCCCAAAGGATGAAAACGACGTGCTCTTGCGTCTCAGAAACCTTTCGTATGACAGCATCCGTAAACTCTTCCCATCCTTTTTTCTGATGCGAACCAGCCTCATGCTCACGTACAGTCAGCGTAGCGTTGAGTAGAAGGACGCCTTGTTCAGCCCAGCGACGCAGGCTTCCATTGTATGATCTCACCCCTTTCTGAGCCGCAACAGCCGACAATTCTGGTACGGTACCTATGTCATTCTTCACTTCCTTGAAGATATTAACGAGAGAAGGAGGGAGCTGTATGCCGTCTTTTACAGAGAAACAGAGACCTTCAGCCTGTCCAGGTCCGTGGTAAGGGTCCTGTCCGAGGATTACTACCTTTACCTTATCGAGCGGGCAAAGGTTAAAGGCATTGAAGACTTCGCTTGCTGGCGGGTAGCATATATGATGCTTATATTCTTCGTGAACGAAGGCAGAAAGGCGCTGGAAGTAATCCTTTTGGAACTCTTCTTGCAGGGCTTTACTCCATGATTCTTCTATTTTCACCATATTATTACGCTGTTATTGGATTATGAGGGGCTGGCTTTGTCTGCCAAAGACGGGGATTGCGACAGCCAAAGACTGGACTTTTGCCTGCCAAGGACGGCTGTCTATCGGGCTGGGAATAAAGGCAGATGTGCACCCCATCATTGGTTCCAGCGTTTGGGAGCTGGGTGAGACGAGATGCACATCAGATTTATTTAGCCTTAAAAGGAACGCTATTGTGTTGCTTAATCGACGATAAGGTTCTCACCAGTCATGTCAGCAGGCTTCTCCAGACCCATGATATGGAGGATAGAAGGGGCTACATCGGCAAGACGTCCGTCCTTGACAGTGGCAGAATTATTGTCTGTCACATAGATGAAAGGAACAGGATTGAGTGAGTGAGCGGTGTTAGGAGTGCCGTCAGGATTGATAGCATTGTCAGCATTACCGTGGTCTGCGATGATGATAGCCTCGTAACCAGTAGCCTTAGCAGCCTCGATAACCTCGCGAACGCAGTTGTCCACAGCCCAAACAGCCTTAGCTATAGCGTTGTAAACGCCAGTGTGACCAACCATATCACCATTAGCAAAGTTGACAACGATGAAGTCATACTCATCCTTCTTGATGTTAGCCACGAGCTTATCCTTTACCTCGTATGCAGACATCTCAGGCTTGAGGTCGTAAGTAGCGACCTTAGGAGAAGCCACGAGCACGCGGTCTTCGTTCTCATAAGGAGCCTCTCTACCGCCATTGAAGAAGAAAGTAACGTGAGCATACTTCTCAGTTTCAGCAGTATGGAGCTGCTTTTTGCCCTGCTGAGAGAGGTATTCTCCGAGAGTATTCATAACGTTCTCCTTAGGGAAGAGAATTTCCACACCCTTGAAAGAAGCGTCGTATGGAGTCATGCAGAAGTATTTGAGACCAGGGATAGTCTTCATTCCCTGCTCTGTGAGGTCCTGCTGAGTGAGCACCTGAGTAAGTTCCTTTGCACGGTCATTACGGAAATTGATGAAGATAACAACGTCGCCTTCCTCAATTTTGCCGTTAACGGCAGAGTTGGAGATAGCCTTAACGAACTCGTCAGTGACGCCTTCGTCGTAGCTTTCCTGCATAGCCTGCACCATATCAGTAGCCTGTTTGCCTACGCCAGCAGTGATAAGGTCGTATGCTTCCTTAATACGCTCCCAACGCTTATCGCGGTCCATAGCGTAGAAACGTCCGATGATGCTTGCGATAGCAGCGTCATTAGCCTTACAAACGTCAGAAATCTGCTCGATAAAGCCCTTACCAGAGTGTGGGTCAGTGTCGCGTCCGTCCATGAAACAGTGAACGAAAGTCTGGTCTTTGAGTCCAAATTCCTTACCTATCTCGATGAGCTTGAAGAGATGATCGAGAGAAGAGTGAACGCCGCCATTAGAAGTAAGTCCCATGAGATGGAGCTTCTTTCCTGTCTCTTTAGCGTATGTATAAGCGGCAACGACCTGTGGATTCTTGGAGATAGAACCGTCCTTGCATGCACGATTGATCTTTACGAGGTCCTGATAAACGATACGTCCAGCTCCGATATTGAGGTGACCCACCTCAGAGTTACCCATCTGTCCGTCAGGAAGACCTACATCTTCACCAGACGCCTGAAGCTGAGAGTGAGAAGAAATAGCTGTAAGATAATCCAGATAAGGTGTAGGAGTGTTGTAGATAACATCACCTTTACCATGCTTACCGATTCCCCATCCGTCGAGAATCATCAGAAGTGCTTTCTTTGCCATTTTATATACTATTGATTTTGATTTACCTTCCGCATCGTGCAATGTGAGTCGGTGAGAGTTATTTGTTTTTGTTATGTCGGGTAGTCCCTAAATGTTTGAGTCATGAGATTACCGTAAATAGCTAATAACCGAATACTTTGAGCGAATGCGAAACAAATATTTTTTATTTCCTTTCGACTTACAAAGGTACTGTTTTCTTATGAAAACAACAAGAAAATCAGTTGTATTTTTTCACCCACTCCGATATTTTTGTTTTAAGATAAGCGATAAAGCCCTCATCGCCTATTACGTCAATGTCGTCGTATAGTCCGAGTACGAATCTGCCAATGCCAAGATAGCTGCAGACCTCGGTGCGGAAAAGCCATTTTCCATCCTCAGTCGGAGCGGTGGAAGGTAGGGCTTCCGGGTATTCTTCGAGGAGGATATTGTGCGACAACTGACCGAGTTTCATCTCTACGATGGTGCGCTCTTCTCCTGAGAAATTGAATATATCAGTGTGGACAGGCTTATGCTTCTCTTCGTTTTCCCATTGCTGTTCGAGCAGTTCCACGCTTCCCATTCTGGACAATTTGAATGTCTTGTTGGTTCCGCTCTTCAGTTCATGACATCTGATGTCATTATTGTTATTCATGAAGAGAAATGGCTCTACGATTCTGTCGCTGACGGTTTTGCTATGTGGCGAAGAATAATCCACGATTTTCACCTGCAATTTGAACTTGATTGCCTCATGTAGAGTGCGCATGATACGGCTGACATTCCTTCTCATTTTCTCATTTTGGAGGATGCGGAAGTCATAGAAACGCTCCAGTTTTTTGGACAGTTCCTTCATGCGTATCGTCTTTATCTCACTGTTTTCCAGCAGTTGACGCATCAGTACAGCTTCCTCATCAGTGAACTGAACGAGGTCGAAAATCTCCTTGAAGAATGGAGATTCACGTGAGATAAAATAGTATTGCTTATGCTTTTCGATGACAAAACCAGACTGACGAAAGAAGTCGATGTAGTAATAGAGAGACCTTCGGGATATGCCTACTTCTTTGCATATCTCGTCAGTGGTGTAATGTCTGTTCTGTATTAGCAGGAGCAGGAGGTCGAGTTCTCTTTTGAGGTGGTCGTGTCTCATTCTTTTCCGAAATCGATGGTGAGTTGTCTATCCACTACTCCTGCGAAAGTGAGGCGGTGGTATGGTGATGGTCCATGCTCTCTGATGGCGGCGTAGTGGGCTTTTGTAGGGTAGCCTTTGTTCTTTTTCCACTGGTAGGCTGGGTATTCCTCGTCTATCTGCTTCATGAAATCATCACGGTAGGTCTTTGCCAGGATGGAGGCTGCCGCTATGGATAGGTACTTTCCGTCGCCTTTTACTATCGTGGTGCTGGGGAGGGGGGATGATATCATATCAGCCGGTGACGTGGCTGACACTGTGGCGGTGACGCTCTGAGAGATGGCGGCGGCTCTTTCTTCCGGGGAGAGGGTGGCGAAAGGGATGTATGGCTTGAACTTGTTGCCATCCACTATTACGGCTTCGGGACGTAGGGAGAGACGATCGAGGGCGCGGTGCATAGCGAGGATGGAGGCGTTGAGGATGTTGATATGGTCTATTTCCTCTGCTGTGACGACACCAACAGCCCATGCAAAGGCATCACGCTCTATCTGCTCTCGAAGGAGATAGCGCTTCTTCTCGGATAGCTGCTTGGAATCATTGAGGGTCTCATTGACGTAATCGTCGGGCAATATGACTGCCGCGGCAAAGACGGGACCTGCCAAACAGCCTCTTCCTGCTTCGTCGCAGCCGGCTTCTATTTTGGATTCGTAGTATTTATTCAGGAGCATTTCTTTGGGGGGAGGGGAAAATATCCGCCGGTAACGCGGCGGACACGGTGGCTCTTCTTAAATGAAGAATGAAGAATGTAGAATGAAGAATGGCTGACACCGTTGGGATTATTGATTCTTATTCTTGCTTATATCCGCCGGTAACGCGGCGGACACGGTGGCGGACTATTGGTACTCTACACGAGGGAAGGGCGGACACGGGGGCGGGAGTCCTTATTTCGCGAAGGACCAGATGATGATGCCTGCCGTGGTGGAGACATTAAGGGAGTGCTTGGTGCCGTACTGCGGGATTTCGAGACAGCCGTCGCAATGGTCAATAACCTCTTGATGTACGCCTTTTACTTCATTTCCGAGGATTACGGCATACTTCTTTCCTTCCTCTGGTCGGAAATCATTGAGCATGGTGGAGCCGTGGCATTGCTCTACTGCAAGCACTTCGTAGCCCTGCTGATGGAGTGACTGGAGGGCTTCGAGGGCTGTTGGGAAATACTTCCAATCTACGCTATCTTCTGCTCCAAGAGCTGTCTTGTGAATCTCCTGCTGTGCTTTCAGTGTACATTCCCTTGCCGTCTGAAGGGCAGAAGAATCTGTGACATGAGCCTCATCGACAGGATATGGCGTGGCGGTGATGCCACAAAGATATATGCTCTCCACGCGGAAAGCGTCGCTTGTGCGGAATACGCTGCCTACGTTATACAGCGAACGGACGTCATCAAGCACCACAATGAGGGGCAGCTTCTTTGACTTTTGAAACTCCTCCACTGTGAGGCGGTGCATTTCTAATATACTTAGTTTGGGGTTGGAAGACATAGTTTTGTTGTTTAGTTGTTTTGTTGTTTAGTTGTTTTGTTGTTCGACAGTCCAGCCTTCATTTTAATTCAATCAACCAAACAACTAAACAACAAAACAACTAAACAACAAATTTAGAACATCTTACTAACTCTCTCTATTCCAGCGACAAGAGTATCGATTTCCTCTTTAGTGTTATAGAGAGCAAAGGATGCGCGTACCGTGCCTTGAATGCCAAGACGGTGCATAAGTGGCTCAGCGCAATGGTGACCAGTACGAACAGCAATGCCGAGGCGATCGAGCAGTGTTCCCATATCAAGATGATGGATATCACCGACGAGGAAACTGATGACAGCATCCTTATCAGGTGCCGTTCCGAAGATTTTCATGCCCGGAATCTGCTGCATCCTCTCCATAGCATAGCGAGTGAGCTCGCGCTCATGTGCAGCGATATTTTCGATACCGAGGTCGAGCATATAGTCTATAGCGCGTGCAAGTCCATGAGTAGCCACATAGTCAGGCGTGCCAGCCTCGAATTTGAACGGCAGTTCGGCATAGGTTGTTTTCTCGAAAGTCACTGTACCAATCATCTCTCCCCCACCCTGATATGGCACCATTTTCTCCAGCCATTTCTCTTTTCCGTAGAGCACACCGATGCCAGTAGGACCGTACATCTTATGTCCGGAGAATGCGAAGAAATCACAATCGAGGTCTTTCACATCGACATGGATATGCGGAGCGCTCTGTGCGCCATCGACAAGGACAGGTATGTCATGCTGGTGTGCGCGGCGGATAATCTCTTTGACAGGGTTTACAGTGCCGAGGACATTGCTGACATGCGCCACGCTGACGAGCTTAGTGCGCTCATTGAGCATGGAATCGAAAGCATCGAGGTCGAGTACGCCTTCGTCAGACATAGGAATAACGCGGAGGCGAATGCCTTTCTTGAGTCCCTGCAGCTGCCAAGGCACGATATTGGAATGGTGCTCCATAGTGGAGATAATGACCTCGTCGCCTTCCTTAAGGAAAGAATCAGAGAAGGAACTTGCCACAAGATTCATGCTCTCCGTGGTGCCACGTGTGAAGATAATCTCCTGAATTTTATCAGCATTGATAAACTGTCTGACCTTCTCGCGCGCAGCTTCATGAAGGTCTGTCGCCTGCTGAGAAAGGTAATGCACGCCTCTATGCACATTGGCATTGACGTTGAGATACTCCTCACGCATAGCATCGAGGACGCAAAGGGGCTTCTGAGTGGTAGCTCCATTGTCGAGATATACGAGAGGTTTGCCATAAACCTCGCGTGAGAGGATAGGGAAATCCGCTCTAACTTTATTTATATCGTAGTTTGCCATTATCTTTTCCTTGTGTTAGGTGTATCAGGATGCAAAGTTACAGAAAAATATTAAGGTATGCAAAAATCGGGGATTGATTTTTCCCAAAAGGAGAAAAGTGACTGCATTAGCACTTAACACACTGATATAAAGATGATTACCAAATGTTATCGCAAGTAATTCTGATGGCAATGGCTTTTGGCTTTGCAATATGATGTAGCAGAGAAAATTGGTCTATTTTTCCGTATTAGAACAGGTGTGGCAAAGCAGTCTTGTAATATATTGATATTCAACATGTTACAAAAGCATAGTTTTTACGTCCTAATATCTATGCTTTTACGATGCAATAACTATGATATTAGGAGGTAAAAGCTATGTTATTGCGATGTGAAAGCTTTGATATTGCTAAATAATGGCTTTGGAGTCTTGCTTTTGTTCTGTTTTTCCATGATATTAAATGCATAATTTAAGTAGAATGAAAGAAATGCTGTTTTACTACATGATGATACTATAAATCGACGGACGATGGAGCTTTTTTAGACTGAAAAATATGGTGATACACTGAGAATGCTCATGTTTTTACTTATTTTAAGTTAATTATCATTAAACCTTAACTATGTTTAACTACGAAAATATTGCATTGAACTGTTTGTGCACACTCAGACACTAACTTTGCACCCAGAAAGAAATACCGCCACAATGAGCGGAAAAGAAATAAGAATAATAACAAATAAAACAGATACTATTATGAAAAAGAATGCTACAATGGGTGCGAACAATGGTCAGATGATGATGAATAACGGTTCGGTAATCATGAAGAAAGGTGCAACAATGGACACCAACGTAATGGCTTCACTCGTAAGCAAAGCCAGCAGATACTTCTCCGAGGCAAAGGCTTTCGGAGAAAAGATGCTGGCGAAAGTGGCAGCAATCTACAGTAAGGAACTGGAGATAGAGGTGAATACAGCACAGACTTGGGCACTGATAAAGGCGCAGATGGCTTTTGGTGCGGTGCTTATCACTCTCAATTACCTTCCTCTTTTGATTCCTTCTTTGATTTGGTGTGGTGTGGCTTGCTTGAAGGCTAAGGAGTGTTTAGGGGATAAGGAATAGTAAATAGGGAATAGGGAATAAATAATAGGGAATAGGAGATTAGACTATACTCTTGAGGTTAAACGCTCAGGTTCTTAGTCTAATCTCCTATTCCCTATTTTCTATTATCTATTACCTATATACGTGTTACTTGCAAAGCTTACAACCTTCACACTTGGAAAGCTCACCACGGAAACGCTTTTCCACGAGATGATGGAGGCGATCACGCAATGGCGCCATCTGAATGCGGTCGATTACCTCGCCAACGAATGCAGTCTGGAGAAGCATTCTCGCCTCTTCGAGGGAGATGCCACGCTGCTGCATATAGAAGAGAGCCTTGTCATTGAGCTGTCCTACGGTAGAGCCATGAGCGCATTTTACGTCGTCTGCATAGATTTCAAGCATCGGTTGGGTGAACATACGCGCCTGCTTAGTAGCGCAAAGGTTCTGGTTTGTCATCTGCGAAGCCGTCTTCTGAGCATCTTTTCTGACGAGCACACGACCAGCAAAAGCGCCAACAGCCTGCCCGTCAACCACATATTTGTAAAGTTCTTGCGAAGAACAATGTGGCACGCGATGGTCGATAAGCGTATTATTATCCACATGCTGCTGTCTATCCTCAATGGTGCAACCATTCATATAGCATTCAGCCCCCTCACCAGAGAATACGAGGTCGGTGCGATTACGCGTCACACCATTATGCAATGTGATGACATTATGATCCACACGGGAGTTTGCCTGCTGATGGATATACACATTGCTCACGCGTACATTCTTATAATGAGTCTCCTCAAGGCAAGTCATATCGAGGTGAGCGCCATCGCCTACCATCACTTCCACAACCTGAGTAGTGAGGAAATTGCGGTCGTCAGCGGCGTGGTCGCAGAAGAGTATTCTTGCGTCAGCGCGGTCTTCGAGGTAAATAAGCACGCGGCGATTGACCATAAGGTCAACGTCAGAGCGAAGGATATTTATCACTTGAAGGGTGCGGTCCACCTTTACTCCCTTCGGGAAATATATCAGCAGGGCATCCTGAGCAAGCATGGTATTGAGCGATGTGATGGCATCCTTGTCGTCAGCCAACTGGCAATACATGGCGCTCACTTTGCCAAAAGCCGCATGATCCGAGAAATCAGCGAGACTACCCACGAATACGCCTTCTGGAAGTTCTGCCTTTGGAAGGGCTTTCTTGTAGAAGGCATCATTCACGACGAAATAGAGCGAAGTGCTCATATTAGGCACATCACACTTGAAAGCATCGTAAGGATTTACCGGAATGTCAAAGCGATTGAGGTTGAGACCGTAGTTCGGGGCAAAGAGAGCCTCGATGTCGGTGTATTTATACCTCTCTACCTTCTTCGTGGGAAAGCCCACACGCTGGAAAGCCTCAAACGCTTCGTCGCGCTTGGAGTTCATCAATGCCGAACTATGCTTGCATATCATGTCCCTGCATTGATTGAAAATATCTATATATTGCTGAGCACTACCCATTTGTCACTTCCTGTTTAATCCAGTCATAACCGCGTGTCTCAATCTCCTTAGCGAGTTCCGGACCAGCAGTCTTCACTATCTTACCATTCCAAAGCACATGGATTACGCTTGGCTTTATCATGTCGAGGAGTCGCTCATAGTGAGTAATCACGATGGTACTTGTCTTCTCCGTATGGAGCATATTGACACCTTCAGCGACGATGCGCATAGCATCCACGTCGAGACCAGAGTCTGTCTCGTCGAGAATAGACAAGGTAGGCTCGAGCATAGCCATCTGGAATATCTCGTTGCGCTTCTTCTCACCGCCGGAGAAACCTTCGTTTACGCTGCGGTTAGCCAATTTGGAATCGAGCTGAACAATCTCTCTCTTCGCCTTCATGAGCTTGATAAACTCGCCAGCGGTGAGAGGTTCGAGGCCCTGATATTTACGCTTTTCATTGATGGCAGCCTTCATAAAATTGGTCATTGACACGCCCGGTATCTCCACAGGATACTGGAACGAGAGGAAGAGACCTTCGTGGGCACGGTCTTCCGGCTTCATCTCAAGGAGGTTCTTGCCATTATACCAAGCTTCACCCTCAGTGACCTCATACAGAGGATTGCCCACGAGGACAGCGCTGAGAGTGGATTTTCCTGATCCGTTAGGACCCATGATAGCATGCACCTCACCGTCACCGATAGTGAGATTGATACCCTTTAATATTTCTTTGTCGCCTATTCTGGCGTGAAGATTCTTTACTTCTAACATATTGTATGTATATTATTTATCTGTTTTATCCGCCTGTGAAATGGCGAATATCGGGGCTTTCTACAGCCCTTTTTATCCCACTGTGCCCTCAAGAGAGACAGCGAGGAGTTTCTGTGCCTCAACTGCAAACTCCATAGGGAGCTTCTGAAGCACCTCTTTGGCATAGCCATTGACGATGAGTCCCACAGCCTGCTCCATCGGAATGCCACGCTGCTGGCAGTAGAAGAGCTGGTCTTCACTGATTTTTGATGTCGTAGCCTCATGCTCAAAGACGGCAGTGTCATTGTGGACATCCATATATGGGAAGGTATGGGCGCCGCATTCCGAACCGAGAAGGAGCGAGTCGCATGAAGAATAATTTCGCGCATTGTCGGCATTTGATGTGGCACGAACCAGTCCGCGATATGAATTCTGCGAATGACCGGCTGATATTCCCTTTGAGATAATCGTCGATTTGGTGTTCTTTCCGATGTGAATCATCTTGGTGCCGGTATCGGCTTCCTGATAATTATTTGTGACAGCAACGGAATAGAACTCAGCCACTGAGTTGTCTCCACGCAGTACGCAGGAAGGATATTTCCAGGTAATAGCAGAACCAGTCTCGACTTGAGTCCATGAAAGCTTAGAGCTCTCACCTCTAAGTTCGCCACGCTTGGTGACAAGATTGAGCACACCACCCTTTCCATTCTCGTCTCCAGGGTACCAGTTTTGCACTGTAGAATACTTCACCTCAGCCCTATCATTGACGATAATCTCGACGATAGCGGCGTGAAGCTGGTTTTCATCACGCATCGGAGCAGTACATCCCTCCAGATAAGAGACGTAAGAATCATCGTCAGCGATAATGAGAGTACGCTCAAACTGACCTGTATTTCTCGCATTGATGCGGAAATAAGAGCTCAATTCCATCGGGCAACGTACGCCTTTAGGGATATACACGAATGAGCCATCAGAGAAAACGGCAGAGTTGAGCGCAGCAAAGAAATTGTCGCGGTATGACACTACCGTGCCGAGATATTTCTTCACGAGGTCAGGATGCTCCTTGATGGCTTCGCCGACAGACATGAAGATGATGCCTTTCTTCTTCAGTTCGTCCTTGTAAGTGGTCTTCACCGAGACGGAATCCATGATGGCATCCACCGCAGTACCGCTCAAGGCGAGTCGCTCTTCGAGAGGAATGCCCAGTTTGTCGAACGTCTTTTCCAGCTCCGGGTCAATCTCTTTATTGACCGGTTTCTTCGCCAACGGGTCTGCATAGTAAGAAATCCCCTGATAATCAATAGGCGGAACGTTGACATGAGCCCACGTAGGCTGCTCCAGAGTGAGCCAATAGCGGAACGCTTTCAGTCGGAACTCAAGCATCCAGTCAGGCTCCCCCTTCTTGGCAGAGATGAGTCTTACCACCTCTTCGGTAAGTCCTACAGGTATTATTTCCGTATGTACGTCAGTAGTGAAGCCGTATTCATATTTCTGTTCAGCCACTTGCTTGACATATTCATTCTTTTCTGACATTTGTATTACTTATATTTTAGGGTACAAAATTACTCAAATTATTTGGAATTGCCAAAAGCCTTAGGGCTTTATATCAAAAAATGGAAAACGAAAAAAGGAAAATGCAGGTTTGCATCCTTAGGATTGGCTCCTTCGGTAGATTGCAAACCTGTATTTCCCTTATTGGGTTCACGATGTGAAAACTTTCGATTTACAATGTGAAAGGTTTCGATTCACGATGTAAAAGGTTTCGATTCACGATGTAAAAGCTTGGATTTCACATTCTGACTACATATTATTTTGATGTATAGAAGTCAGTAATTCTTCTTATCGCACGGGCACATACCGGGCAGAAATCCTGAACTTCATTGATTTTCATACGGCATTCCTGAGCCGGACGGTAACATCCTTTGGACTGATAGCCAGCGCCTTCAAATACTCCTACCACCTGAGTGCAAGCATTGAGCTTAGCCATCTGCTTGGCATTGTTGAGGTCCACGTCCTTATTATCAGGCACAGTAGGGTCAAGAGGTGTCGGGATAGGCTGATTCTTTGGCATCAAGTCAGCCCATTTCTTGCTGAAATCCTTCAGCGTAGTGAGGTTTGGCTCCCAAGGTTCGACGTCAGATGGGTACCATATTTCATCCATATCATCGTAAGCATACTCGTCGCCCAGACCGCCGTAAGAGTGTCCAAACTCATGTACAAAGACCTGCTTGAAGGTAGGATGGTCGCTTGTAGCGACGGTAACCTGATTGTAAATGCCGCCACCACCATAGATATCACTATTGACAAGCACCATGATATGCTCGAAAGGAACGCCTGAAAGGAGGTCATACACTCTGTGCATATTCTTTGTAGTCAGGTATCTCTGGCTGTAGAAGGTATCATAATTGGTGGATGCAGCAGTGACATTCCACACATTACTGTGCGGTACACTTGGACCAGATTCGAGAGATGGGGCTGCGACAGCTACTACATTGAATTTATTTTTCAATGACTTGAAAGGCTCGCGCTCAAACAATGCCTCTACACTTCTCTCGCAATCAGCATAGAATTTGTCCATCTGAGACTCGGTATAGCCTTCTGCAAGGATGGCAAGATCCACGCATCCAGTGATGTCCGCTTCGCCTTTGTTTGCTGCACCCTGCACATCAGGATTGCCTTTCCATATATATCGGAAAGGAATACCATTCTTTCCCACGTGTCTTATCAGAATATCCTTAGGGTCAACGGTATGCGTCATTGAGGCGATAACCTTGTGATGGCAGTCTGTAAGGGTCACTGTCACATCGATAGAAGCCTTTGGGAATGGCACATTATAACTGGTTTCAAATGCTCTATTTACGGATTTTGCCTCCTTATCCTGTATCCATTCCTGGAAAAGAGAAGAGAAAGTGGTGACATAAATCACCTTCTGAGTGGCGTGATCACGCACGGTCACTTGTCCGTTACCATTGAGAAACTTCTCCGAAAGACGAGT
>OQVP01000256.1_pt1 | contig 20239 bp, 10 predicted proteins | sample 1691541 | NCBI WGS metagenome assembly OQVP01 (sample SAMN03418258, study PRJEB22391) | human gut metagenome | biome: human-gut; feature: organic feature; material: feces | host: Homo sapiens | place: Tanzania | collected 2013-01 | reverse complement strand
CTTTATATAAATTACGGGCATACCAGTCGCCACTCTCTCCGGCTGCCTGTGGTCCGAAATGAACCCAGATTCCGAATTTTGCATCACGAAGCCAAGCTGGTTCTCCCGGATAGTTAGCCTCTATCGATTCCCATGTAGGTTTAAACGGACCTTCTGTGATAGGCAAATCTATCTGCACTTCTTTAAAATCGTCAATATTTCCCATCTTTACAGAACCCACAGGTTTGGCTTCAGCAATGACTGGCATAGGAGACAACAGATTTCTCATACCATCGCTACCCATAACTACTTTCAGAGCCTTTCCCTTATATATAATCGTATTCTTGCTTCCATCCAGGAGTTCAATGTTGAACTGTCTTTCCTTCACCATATTCCTGAAACTTCCCTTTCTCGCAGAAATTTCCAGGGTTTTAGCCTTGTCATTCCAATGCAGACGATAGGTGGCAAAGGCTTTCTTCTCGTAGGCATAGCCATCACCGGCATCCTCATAGATTTCAAAGTCGGCATCTGCTCCAGGATATATCTTGATAGTATAAGGTGCATCAGGCTGCTCTCCTGTAAATTGTTGGCAGACTGCAAACGGAATGATGCTGCCTGCTTTCACATAGAGAGGAGAATGCTCGATAGGGGCTGCAGCCTCTATCCATCTGCCTCCATCTTCATGCTTGCCTGTCCAATAGTCATACCAGCCGGCAGCTGTCCTTGGAAGATACACCTTTCTGCTTGCCTCGCCATACTGCATCAATGGTTGGGTCATAGGGGCTACCAGGAAGGATGGTCCCATCATAAACTCGTCCTTGATATCGTGAACAGTGGAATCTGAAGCAAAGTCAAATGCCAAGGCTCGTGTCAGCGTGTAGCCTTCTCTCGTTACCTTAGAAGCCAGCGAATAGGTATATGGCAACAGCTCGTAACGCAACCTGATATGATTGACGATGCTCTCGTAGAATGGCTCGCCGGGGTTTCCGAATCGCCATACCTCGCGGGGAGTATCGGTGCCATGACTTCTGAGCATAGGCAGGAAGGTGGCAAACTGGAACATTCTTGTGTACAGTTCACGATAGGCAGGATCGTTGCAACCCTTTGGATACTCGCCCTTATAGAACCAGCGGTTCCATTTGTCAGGACCAGTGAAGAATGCACCTACGTCAATAGTCCAATAAGGACATCCCGTTGCCATGAAATTCAAGCCTGCAGGAATCATCTGGGCAAAACTCTTCCATGAGGCATAAGTATCTCCATTCCAGGTGATGGTAGAAAAGCGCTGCTGACCGGCATACGAAGAACGGGTTAAATTGACAACTCGCTTCTCGTCTGTTACTGCTCTCTGATGCTCGTAGATTCCCATTGCATGATAAAGAGAGTAAGTCTGGCTGCGTTCTGCCCCCAGCATATCACTCAAAGCACGGGTGTTGAGCTTCCAGCGCTCAGCATGATTCTGATATCCGTAGCCTTTACGCATCGGATTGTTCCAGTCGCCATCAACAGGCTCAGATGAATCGCACCACCATGCATCAAATCCATTCTTGAAAAACTCGTTGTTGGCATAATCCCAATAGAGCGAACGTGCCTGCGAATTGTAAGCGTCATAAACAGAACCACCCGGCAATATCCATCCCCTCTTCTTGAAATCTTCGTTCTGGGGACAGAACTGCGCATTCGGCCAGATTGAAATCATCAGCTTGCAGTTCATGGCATGGAGCGAATCAGCCAACGCCTTCTTGTCGGGATAGAACTTCGGATCCATCTTCATTTCTCCCCAATGACCGCCTGGCCAATAACTCCAATCCTGTACTATCATATCGAGCGGAATCTTGCGCTGACGATACTCCCTTACTATACTTTCCAGTTCCTTTGAGCTGCAATAGCGTTCCTTCGACTGGGTATAGCCAAAAAGATACTGCGGCATCATAGGGCACTCACCTGTAAGCTGGCGATAGTTGGCAACCACCGCATCCATGTTGTGGCCCTTCATCATGTAATAGTCAATTTCCTGCGCAGCTTCCATTTCCACATAACTGCTATCTTCCACATTATTATATATCATGGCACAGCCTGCATCAAAGAGCAAGCCATAACCAGCCGTGGAATTGAGCACCGGTACCATCGCCTTCAGATTGTGCTGACAAAGATACATCTTCTTGCCTCGCAGGTTCATGTAGTCTTCTATATGAGAGCCCAGCCCATAGATGGCCTCATTTTTCTGCCACTTGAAGTTCATCAGATAACGGTAGGCCGAACCCAGCGTATCTCGCTTCAGCACGTCCATTTCCTCTACATCGCCATTCGCCGTATGCACCACCCTACGGGTTTTCTCGTCAAAAGTCACCTTCTCCTGATAAACTCTCTGTGAAGAACGGGGATTCTGAAGATCCTCTGATAAGAGCAGATGATGCTGATGGTCGAAATAACTGATGGCACCCGATGCTTGATCTATCGTAACCACCAGACTATCTGATGCCATGGAGAGAAGATCCTTCCCATAACGCAGTTTGATTTTCCTATCCTTGCGCGGTACACACACATCCGTACCATTTCCGGTAAACTTACCCTCTGGCTGGAATCTGACCCTCACCACATCAGGCTTGACAAACTGCACCAGCAATTTGCCATTTCCCTTTTGCCATTGCAAGCCATTAAATACGGTATGCACCTCGCCAACACCGACATTTCCAGCCGAAGCCACCATACAGAAAGGCATGAGACCTGCTACGGCAACAATTTTACGAAACAACGAATTCCTCATTTTCCTGTTTACTGATTACATTTATTATTTGATTACCATCACAAAGCCACCACGAGGTTGTACTGTGATATAATCTTTTATTCCCCTGACCTTACGGTATGAGATTTTCCAAGGATTTTTTGCCGTTCCGCTATCTTCGAACACTAAAACCCGTGGGGCTTGCTTTGTCAGAGAAGATAAATCCATGACCAGTTTCTGGGATTCATCCTTTCCATTAATGCCCGCCACATACCATGTGGTTCCCTTTCTTCGAGCCATCACGACACTTTCGCCCGGATAACCACTGAGCAAGCGCGTCTCATCCCATGCTGTCGGCATGTTCGAGATAAAATCCTGTACCTCCTTTGGCTGGGCAAGATAACTCTCCGGCTTATCAGCCCAATGCATCAAAGCCGACTCAAACAAGATTGGCAATGCCAACTCATGAGCATGGGTAGTGATATGCGGATGCTGAGAATCAGAAAAAGTGCAAGGCGTATAATCCATCGAGCCCACTATACCGCGGGTAAATGGCAAGGTGGCATTATGGCAAGCAGCCTTTTTTGTCAGCACAGATTTATTATTATACCATTCCGCTCCATACACGCCCTCGGTAGAGAGCAGGTTGGGATAAGTGCGCTGCCAGCCACGGGGAACTGTAGCACCATGAAAGTTAACCATAAGATGATGGCGTGCCGCACACTCCAGGAGGTCGATGCAATACTCCATCGTTTCCTGCTTATCGCCAGCAAAGAAGTCAATCTTCACTCCTGCTACACCCATTTTCTCTAACCAGGCAAACTCTTTCTCCCTGTTTTCCGGAGCATTGAGCCTATTGTGAGGTCCTGGTGCCCCCCAAGCCTTAACCCATGCAGTAGAAGAATTATACCAGAGCAAAGGCTTCACACCCCTATCCTTGGCATATTTCAAAGCCTCCTCGATGGTGGCTCCATTTTTCATTTCATCCCATTCTGCATCAATCAACACGTATGGCAGATGCAAGGTCTTCGCCATATCTACATATTTCTTAATGATATTCAAGTCGTTAGAGCCATGATTGTAAGCCCAATAAATCCAGCTTACACTTCCCGGCTTAATCCATGAAGTATCTTTCAGACGACAAGGGGCACTGACATCAGTTACCAGGGTAGAAGCTATCAGATCCTGCTTCTTACCAATGATGACCACTCGCCATGGAGATTTCCAATTACCCGAATAATGCTGCGTATTTTCATCCAGGAACACATGATAATCCTCCGGATTCTGCCCGTTCTTTAAGGAAGAGGCGCTGTTGATCCGTTCTATACCAGCCTCAGTAATAAGAGAGAACACGTCATTCTGCTCAAACAGACAAGGATAGCCCCAATGCTGTTTTCCGCCTTTGCCGGTAGTGGATAAAGGGAAGAAATTCTCATAAGACTCTGTCCATTCCTGAAACCACCGGCGCTTGCCTTCACTGATATGATAAGTAGTCAAATCCTGCCTGATTGACGTATGCTGCAAACCTTCCAACTCATAACGGAAGGCTACACCATCATTATAAAGTCGAACCACCATGCGCAACGGGCGCTGCAGATCATCCTCAAAGGTATAGACAATTTCATTCGCCTCGTTCTTACATTCACTCTTCTTTCCCAGGAGCATCAGATAATGCTCCGAGATATACTTAGGTTTGGAAATGTCTTTCAAGACCAGATTCCTGCCTCCACCATCGCTGGTATTCAAGCCATAACCTGTAATATGAAGCACCTGGCTTTCCTTACCACCTTCACTGGCATCACGATAAGTAATATCAAAAGCCTTCACCTTATTTACCTCGCCCTCAGCCTTCCATTCTATCTTCCCATTGGGAGAAGAGAAAGCTTCCCGCAGATTCTGGGCAAAAGCTGCGCCATGCATGGCAAGCAGCCATGCACTCATCAATAACGGCTTTCTGAAAGCCAAAAATTTCTTTGTATTCATCATTTTGATTGTTTATTCGTTGAACGCAGCAAAATTACGAATAAACAATCATTATGACTTTTCTAAATGTTTCAAATACTTTTCTCAGTATATTTTGCGCATATTCCGTAGGCTACATGCCGAAATATTTCTAAAAATGCTCTCGCAAAACTGCGAGGGCATCTTTTCTGTTGCTACTCCCCAAACTTCCACCAATCCAGGAAGAAGAGGTTCTGCTTCTGGATGTCGCCACCCTTGAATACGAAGTAGAGGTCATGAACACCCTTTACCTTCTTCACCTGGGTAGAGAAGGTTCTGTATTCGTCCTTGGTGTTGCTGATATCCACCTTGCCGATGCACAGGCCGTTTACACCATCAAGACGAATCTCGATGCTGCCGCCCAACATGTGGCAGGAGGCAGAAACCTCGAACTTACCTGCTCCCTTCTTGAAGTCAACACCCTTCACGAGGATATACTCATCCTCATCAATATCAGTTACTATTTGGTTCCACTTATCCTTCTGCGCCCATTCGTTCTTAGGTTGCGTCTTCAATCCATAGCCCCAAGCCATCGTCTCAGCCTCAACCTGGCGATAAGGGTTGAACCATTCTATCTGCTCCAACTTGCAGTCCTGGAAGTATGGCAACTCCTGGATAGTTCCGTCAGGATTGTATGTCATCTCGGCAACAGATACCGAACGCTGCTCGGCATGACGCCCCGTCTTCAAACGGAAGATGTCATAATTCAAGCCGAAGCAGTAGCTCTTGCCCTTATAGTCGATAATGCCCGGATGATTGCCACGAGTGCGAGGCGTATGGTTCATGATATGTCCTTTATATTCCCATGGTCCGAGCGGATTCTTGCTCATCGCATAACCGATGCCCTCAGGACAGCAGGTAGAAGCATAAGCCAGATAATAATTGCCATTGCGCTTCCAGAACCAAGGACCTTCCTGATAATCCTGAATCTTCGGGAAGTGCATGATGGAATCAGAATAAGAAATCATGTCCTCGTTCAGTTTCACTGCCTTCAGCACAGGGTTGCCCCAATACATGTAAGCCTGATTATCATCATCTATCCATACGGTAGGGTCGATGTCGAACCAGTCACCCTCCCATGCCAGAGGCTTTCCGATAGGATCCTTGAATGGTCCGTATGGACTGTCTGCTACCAGCACTCCGATGCCATGACCGTGGATAGGGCAATACATATACCATTTTCCATTGCGCTCGATGACCTGCTCTGCCCAGGCACCATTCTCGCCCTTGAACCACTTGAAGTCTTTCAATGAAGCCACGGCACCGCGGTCTTGCCAGTTCACCATATCTGTTGAGGTATAGAGCAGCCAGTCTTTCATCAGGAACCCCTCAGCCCCATCCTCATCGTGGGTGGTATAGAGATAAACCGTATCGTTGTGCACATAAGGTGCAGGATCGGCAGTGTATTTGGTCTGGATGATAGGCAAGTTGATGTTCTGTGCAGTTGCTGCAGTTCCCATGCCAGCCAAAAGCAGGGATAATACTATTTTGCTTCTTCTCATTTTATGATCTAAATTAATTATTAGTTTATTAAATTGTTATTTGTGGCTGCAAAAGTAAGCCAAAAAGCAGAATTCTACTTTTCCACATGTTTCAAATAGTTTATATGAGGTAACACTTACAATACCCAACAAGAAAAAAAACACACGGACAAATTGAATTTGTCCGGTTCGTTTGTCCGAACGATTGTAACCTCCCAATAATCAGCACATTATAAACCGCCGGACAATTTGTCCGGACAAATTCAATTTGTCCGTGTTATTTTTTTAGCATGAAATCATAAAGAAATACAAGGATTTCCATCCGGTAAGCGATGAGTTGCCAAATAGAAAACGCAGACTTCTGACCCAAGAAACGGTGAGTTTTAGAGGAGAAAACTATGAGTTAGTGTGATGGCTTTGCATCTGAAGTTCAATACCATGATTAGACGTGATGGCGTTGGAGAGAGCCAAAGACAGAAATACATCGTAAGCAACAAAACGTTATGGCAACAGGTATTCCGAATAGTTGGCTACAGTCTCCATAAAGGTTCGTTTTCCCAACCTTGAGGAAATCCCATGGCATGTAAATCTACATTGGGGTATTCTGCAAATAATTTGAACAGAGAACTTTTCAAATCCATGCAAGGTGTAATAGTTTGCTCCAAATATAATAAGGTGCATAGCTGATGGTACAACTTAATCGGCTTTTGACTTGGAGTAATCCAATGAAGAGGGAGTCGATTCGGTAATTGAGGTTTCAAGGCAAAACGCCTGTTCCATATACGTGCATGATGAGCACAGCAATTACGAAGTACGGTAATGCACCTTATCCAACTTTCCAAATATGTATATTGAGGAAGTCCAAACTCTCTTGCCACTTGCTTCTTTAATCGATTGTCCTTAAACAGGCAAAACAGCTTGGAAAGTGTACCAAAAGAAACAACCTCCAAGGTTTTCCATACGGGAGGAAGAGCTGGATAAGTATATTTTTCGGAATGCTCCTTGATGAAATCTTCATTTGAACGAGATACCTCTTTCTTGATATTGTCAAGACAACCTTGGTAAAACTCTTCATTCTTGAACAATGATGAATCCATAAACCAAAATGCACCGTGTTCCATTGAGAACACCTGAATCATCTTAGTTCGAAGAGAAATCTCAATATCTTGGATTGTCTTGAATATAAGTTGGCGGAGTTCTTTATCAAAGAGATAAAGGTTGATAGCTTGCCCGAATGTACTGCCCGACTTGTAAAGATGATGTAATTGGTCTTCTTCCATATACCTGAGATAACTAGCTATACGGAAATAGCTGATATTGCGAAGCTGTAGTTTAGCTGTTGCAATATCTTCTATCATCAGTCCTCTGTTTTGGAGCAAGGCTAATTGTTCATCTATATTTATCGGTTGTTTGTCGTAGTTCATATACCTATATAAAAAGCGAAGTCCCACCGTGGTACGCATCGTTGAGAGGCGTGGTGGGATTTATTGCTGCAAAGATATGCTTTTTTGTCGGAATCTCCAAACTTTTTCTTGGAAATCTGCTTATAAGATTGGGATTTTAACACAAAAAGTTCTAATTTCTATAAAATTCTCATTGTTAAGCATTGAATATTTACACAAGTTTTGCAAGTGAGCTCCACACGCCCTGAAAGGGCAGAAGCTCTTAGCCCGTACTTGAACCACTTGCGAAACTTCAATTCATATCTACAAATATAATATTCTATCTCAAAACCACCTTCTTGCCATTATGGATATAGTTACCATTCCCCAAAGCCATAAAGGTAGCCGTGGTCTTCATCGACGACAAATTTAAAAATCTTCAAAACTTCAAAAACAAAGGCATGACAAATATCATGGCAGGAATCGACAGCAGTAAGCCACCAGTTATACCTACGGCAAACGAGAACCAAAAGGGCTCCTCTGATTGTTCTAAGAAGAATGGAACTAACCCCACAATGGTAGAGATAACCGTTAAATATATCGGTACTATCTTATGATTGAATGCACACAAATAGGCTTTCATCCTGCCTGTCGATTTCTCTTTTTGAATCTTGGCATATTGACAAAGAATATAGATTGCCGAGTTCACTACAATGCCACTCAGCAACACTAAGGAAGCAAAACCGCCACTACCAAACTCCACGCCAGTGATTATAAAAGTAAGAAATGCCCCTATCAAAGACACTGGTATCATGGAAACTACAACCAGTGCCATACGCAAAGACTCAAACACGACCGAACAGATAAAGAATATCAGCACTGCAACCAACAAGAGCAGCCAATAATTGGCACCCTCACTATCAGCACCTTTATAACTAGGCATCTCGCAATGATACCCCACAGGAAGAGTGCGTTTGAAATGTGCCATCACACTATCCAGGTATTCTGTTGTATAGGTATAGGAGCCCAACACATTAAATGCTACATTGAGTACATATTCTTGGTTTTCCTTGGGAATTACTTCCTTAGCCTCACGACGTTGCAACTTCATCAAATCGGATGCAAACAACTGCAAGCTATCCACATGAAACTGACTATTCTCCATATGCCACAAGTCATATTGTTCGACAGGCAAAGGTTTCAAATACACATCTACATTCATCTGATGGTCTTTATACGCCCCAACATATTCAGGCGACAACAACATACGCAATTCTCGGTGAATATCATAAGGAGAAAGTCCATACATACCCAACCTATCCTTCTGATAGTCTACATACACTTCGTCCTCTTGGTTTTCAAATCCAGGTGTCTCAATGGCAATGTCTTGCACACGAGGGTTCTTACCTAAATACCCAGAAATATTCTCAGAAAGTCGATAAAGCTGTGCATAATTATACCCGGAAATCTTAATCCTATTTGCCTTATACTGTAGATCAATAGAGTTGCTAAAGCCTCGCTCACTAACTCCATAAGTACTCCAGTCAGCGCCTCCGATAGTAATAACCTTACCTATCACCATCGATTCCAACCGATAGGGGAAACTTGCATCCACCCCATCCCTAAACTTCACGGTAATCTCACCTTGCCTACCATCTATACGAGTCACAAATTCTTTGATTTCAGGATATTTCTTCAACAGTTCCTCGACCAATATCACCTTATCATTCAACTGAACAGCTGTTCCTCCCACAGGCATCAATGCTTGAACATGCAAAGTTTTACGCTCATCAGCATTCCTGCGTTGTACACTTCCATCTAGATAATCTACAAACATTTGGGAGGTACCTCCCAGATAATCAGTCAAAAAACCACACTTATCCATGCCCCAATCCTCAGGCATGGCATGAAAAGGAATGCCAAACGCCCAAAGAAGAGCAATATAATAAACCCAACGATGGCGAGAAGTCAGCAGGAGGTATCGATGATAGATATGATTCCAGCGCACAACAAACCTACGTTTGCATGACCAGAGGCGTGGGACAGTACAATGCCATTGTTCCATCAAAGCTGGCACAAAGAAAAAAGATGCCAACAAGGCTACTACCAAATTGACAATTACAATCCATGCAAAGTCAGAAAGATCATCCTGCATTTCCTGAGGCAAGAAAAATATGATGATCAATGAGCCTATGGACGTAAGCATAGCCGCCAGTATCGAAAGGAAAGCCTTTCGATTATGATAATACCCATAATGGTCAGCCATGACGATGGTGGAATCTATAATTAATCCCATCGACACAGTAATCCCTGCCAAGGAATAGACATGTAATTTCAATCCAAACGCCCAATAGGCAATAATTGCCATCAAGATATTGGCTGCCAATGCAAATGCCACAACCGACAGATACTTGAAACTGCGATAAACAACAAACACAAAGGCAAGCAAAAATAATAAAGACAGCAAAGTACGTCCAACCAACTTAGCCGTCTCATCCCTTTGCTGTTGGGCACTGTCATAAGCCAGATGCACATATAAAGGTTGACGAATTTGTGACTTGACGACATTCATCTCTTCTTGCACCGCATCCGACAAACGCACGAAATTGGCATCAGCCGATGCATATACATTAATATATATGGTATTCAAGCCATTCACCCGATAATAACCCAAGGGGTCCTGTTTCTTCATCTTTATCTGAGCCAAATCATTCAAGTAAATCACCTTGCCACCTATTTTTTTTATTGGAACCGAAGCCAAATCAGCCTCCTTATTAGCCGTTACCAACCGAAAAGCCACCCGCTCCTGCTTATGGTCGGCAGTGGTTTGCAGCATCGTACCTACCACCTCGTCTTTTCCGATATAGTTACGGATGGCATCTTGCATTTCCTGAGGTGTCACACCACAAGCAGACAGCTGCATCGGGTCGTAGCTTACCTCCATATATCGTTCTGTCGTGCCCGTAACTTCAACTTTTGTCACGCCATCTATCGTCTCCAAAGGTCTTACTACCATGCCTGAGATAAGTTTCTTAATCATTTCCGGCTGCATGTCAGCATTGACATGATAAGTAAGCAGCAACTGGCTTTCATGGTTTGCTTTCTGCCCATTGACGATTTCCCCACCCTCTATCATTGGAAACGAAACACCCTTAGGAAACTTTGCATAAGATTGGCGCAACATGGAAGAAATGGAAAACTTCACCGTTGATACATTCTGGTTCTCTTTCAAGCGTACATTGACCTCGCAATGTCCAAAGGACGAGCGAGAAGATACGCTCTCAACACCTTTAAGGGCAGATACCATTCCTTCTATAGGAGCTGTCAGATTCTGCTCCACTACCTTGGCTGACACTTGTGGCCATTCACATCTGATGGTCAGTTGTTTACCTTGACGTGACGTAGGGTCTGTACCTACATCCAGCAAAGGAGCCAACGCAAAGCCCATCACCATCATGACCACAAATATCAATATCACCGAGAAAGACGATAACTTCATAATTTCCTAGCTGCTTTTTTCTTGTAAATTGAATAATAAAGAATTGGTACGAAGAAGATGCTCACTCCCGTACCCACCACCATCCCTATCAAGATGGTTAACGACAAGGGGAACTGCAAGTCTGCACCTATCGAACCACGAGAGAGGAAAGGCAACAGAGAGAAGATGGTGGTAAGCGATGTCATGATTATCGGGAACAAACGCTCACGCCCAGCCAGTGCTATTGCCTCCATCAATTCCCTGCCTTCTTTCCGATGCCGATTGATGGTATCCACCTTCAGAATGGAATCGTTGATGACTATTCCTGCCATCACGATGATTCCCGTCATGGACATCAAGTCGATGGACAAGCCCAACAGATAGAGCATCGACAACACGACAAAGACATCCACCACGATCTCCGTCAAGATGATGAATGGCTGAATCAAACTTTCAAATTGTGCCGACAAGATGAAGTACAACAAAAGAACCGACACCCCCAACACCCAAGCCAAATTGACAATCAGCTGCTTGCTCTCAAAGTAATCACCCACGGCAGTTGCCCTCACTGTTTTATTTCTCAAGTTGTACTGGCTTACGTAATCCAACAACTCCCTCACCTTACCATGGGTTTCTATATCTACAGGATAAAACTCCCCTGCATCCGAAGCATATAGGTGTTTGAAGTCGTACGCCTTTCTTTCCTTCATCAAAAGTTGAAGGGGCACCTCTATTCCTTCTTGATTTTTCAAGGAAGAAGAAAGAATCTGCTGTCTATCAGCATCCGATGTTCCTAAAACCACAGGTATTGAACCGGCACCTCGATTGATGCGCATCACCTCATTGCCTCCAGCCAGCTGCAACAACTTATTATAGAGTTGTCTATACGTAATACCATATAGCGCCATCTGCTCCACATCGGCATCCAGCACCAAGTTTTCTTCTGTAGCTACTGATGGAATTTTTATTGCAGGAAAGTGATGCCTCAGAGAATCTACGAAAGCCATGGCTTGCTCTACAGTGGGACGATGACCGGAGGCATCTTGCAACTGAAGGCGCAATTCAGGATTACCCGAAGAGAAAATCAACTCAAACAGATTACCAGAAGGACTGAAAGAGAGCATTGCCTCGGGATATTTCTCACCGAGCCTTGCTTGCATTTCTTTTTGGACTTCCCGATAATCTCTGATGCTATGTCCTTTGATATAGACTAGGGCTTCGGAAGAAGATATCTCACGAGTATGGAAAAGCATAAAGTTCTGTTTTCCCACCATGGAGGTATTGGTTTCCAACTGTTCCCTGGTTGGTTTCAACAGCCAGGCTATGCGCCGGTCATTCTCTTCTACCGATATATTCGCATTCCAATCCACATACATGATTCCATCCGAATAACCTATTTCTGGCATTTGTCGACGTTCAGAAATCATAAACACCAACATCAATCCAGGAATGGTCATCAAGAACAAGAATAGGCAAAGACGCAAATGGGCAAACATCCAGTGCTGTACTTTTTCATGATGACGATATATCCATAAGTGGAGTTTGCTGTTGATAGGCACTTCTGTAAGTTTCCCAACCTTGTCTTTGTTTCTCCTTCCCACAAGCAAATAGAAATAAACGGGCAGCACGACCACGCTCACTATCAAGGAGGCAAAAAGTGCTATTGTTATGCCCATACTTTGGTCGAAGAACAAGGTTCCTGCCATACCTCCGATAAAGATAAGCGGCAGAAACACACTACAGGTAGTCAACACCGAACTCAACATAGGGGTAAAAACATTCCAGGTTCCTTCTGCCACGGCATTCTCCACACTTTGGGCAGAGACTCTTTTCTGCAAGATATTGTCTATCACGATGATAGAATTATCCACTATCATACCTACACCCAATATCAAACCTGAAAGGGATATGATATTGAGCGAAATACCGATTAATCTGAAGCTCAACAAGGTGATGAGCAAGGACAAGGGAATGGATAGAGCAACCAACAATGCCAACTGCCATCGACGCATGAAAAGCACCAAGACCAAAGAGGTGAAAAAAATAGCTGCCACGAGGTTCCATTCCAAGTTGTTGATGGAATAAGCCAACAGCTCTGTTTGGTCTCTCGTGATGTCAAACTTCAATTCAGGGTTATTCTTTTGCAAATCATCCACCACATCAGCAATGGCTTTTCGCAATTCGCCCATTTGGGCATCACTCTGCTTAATGACAGCAAGCGACACACAGTTTTTACCTTCATGGCGATTGATGTTTTGCCTTGTCATGGTACGTACTTCTATCTCGCACAAATCCTTCAACTGTAACAGGCGTCCTTCATGGTTCAGGTATACATTACGCACATCATCTACCGTCAAAACCTGATTGTCAAAATGCACATGATAGCAATAGATGCCATCCACCACCGACAATGAAGATAATTGCACATTGCTTGCAGTCAAGGCTGCTTGCAAGTCATCCTCGGTCATGCCCAGCGCCTCCATCTTTGCCTTATCTGGTATGCAAAGTATCTCAGAGTTTCCGAGTCCACTCATATCCACCATAGCCACAGATGGCAATTGCTCCAGTCTTCGACTAGCCACGTTGGCTGCAAAATCACAGAGTTGGGCAAACTGCGCAGATGCTTCTTCTCCATCTCGTTCATTCTTTAGAGATATATCCAGATAAAATGCAGGAATATCAAGAGCACTTGCCTTGATTACCTTGGGACGTTCCATCTCCTTAGGCAAGTTGCCCATCGCCATATCTATTTTTTCGTTTACCTCGATGAAATACATGTCAACGTCGCACCCTGGTTCAAACCTCAAGAGAATACTACCCATACCCATTCTCGAATCAGCACTGATGCTCTTGATGCCAGCTATTCTTGATAGCTGAAGACGTAAAGGAGCCACAATGTCCTTCTCCATTTCCTGTGCCGAATAACCTGGCACGTTGGCTTGCACCGTTATTTGGGGCACATCGATGTCGGGCATGAGAGAAACAGGAATTTTTCTCACACCTAATATGCTGATAGTCACGAGAGCTATCAGTATCATCGTTACGGCAACGGGACGTTTTATCAAATACTTAACCATAAGCTATCCGTTTATCTTTCATTTCTTTTTCACATGCACCTGAGTTCCATCTGCCAGATTCAGGTTACCGGAAGTTATCACTACATCTCCAGCTTTCACTTGAGTACCCTTGCGCTCACAGCCAGTGATGGCATAATACCCGATGTTGGCATAAGGCACATCCACATAAGTCCAAACAGCCTCTCCATCCTTATACATGAAAACCACATGATAACCATCTCGCTCTATCACGGCATCCTTTGGCACGACAAGGGCTTTCTTGACATCATTCTCGGCAATGACCTTCACATTCATGCCATCCATCAACAGCCCTTTGTCATTGGCAATGCGAGCTGTCACCTTGATCAAGCCTTTGTCGCTGACCATTGGATTGATGTTGACGACTCTTCCGCCATACCTCGCCGCATCATCCACAAAAAGGCTCACCCATACTCTTTGCCCTACACTCAGATGCTTAATCTCAGCCTCCAGTACCTCAAACTCCACATCCAGTTGACCATCATTTACCAATCCGCAGAGTTTATCCACTCGTTGATGTCGCTTGTTCACCAAATCAGTGATACGCCCTGCGAAAGGTGCCAACAAGGTACACTTGCCCAATGACCGCTTAGCAGCTTGCAACTGGTATTGGGCAAGATAATAGCCAGAAGTAACTTTAGCTCGATGCATCACAGCAGCCGGCACATTGGCAGAAATACCATCATACCCCAAGCCGATGAGCTTGTCGGCTAAGGATACCTGAGCATTCTCCAACTCTCTAGTTGCCTTTTCTAAATTCAATCTTGCATCGCTCCTATCAGTTCTGGCTATCACCTGTCCCTTGGAAACCCTTTCGCCATTATGCACGTACACTTGCTCTATGACACCGCCATCGGCAAACGACAAGTCACACTTCTCTATAGCCCTTAACTTGCCATTACATATCAACTGGCGATGAAAGGTCTGCTCCTGTAGCCTCAACGTATCCACATAAATTTCCGTAGACACACTATCTGCGTTTGCCATACTTTGCTCTTCATCTACATGGGCTGTCTTTTTGCAACCTTGCAAGGCTATCAATGCCATAGCCAGCACACAATATATATATTTATTTCCTGTCATAACATTTCTTATTATATAGAAGACATTCCTATTTTACTTTCCAGCGGCTATAAGACCAAAGCATCAAAATCTACGGTCAATTCTTGATGTTGCACCCAGTCGTAGAGCGTAAACTTACGCAAGGTGTAATAGTAATTCCAATAAGTCCGCAGTTGACTGATGTATTGCGACTTGGCTGTTTCCAATTCCTGCAAGGCGGTATTCAGTTCTGTTACCGACACATTGCCTGCTTCAAATCTTTTCTTCGTGATGTCATAACGCTCCTGGGATATTCTCTGAGCCTGCAAGGAGGTACGACACTGCGCCGCCTGCAAACTAAACTGCATCACCTCGCGCTTCACGCTCTGCACATAGTCGTTGTCGGCTTGTTCCCTTTTGGTCTTTGCCAATTCCAGGTTCGACTTAGCCACCATCACTCGTCCTTTTTTGACACCCCAATCGAAGATAGGCACCGTTACAGTCACCCCGATAATCTCATTATCTTGCAAATGACTATAGGCTGCAGCAAATCCATCAGCCGTACGATTAAACCCCACCTCGGCATTCAAGTGCATTTGAATACCTTGGGCAGACTTCGCCTTTGCCAGGTTTTGCTGGGCGGCAATCAGTTCCAAGTCTTGCGTGATAGCATGCGAGGAATTGGTTCGAGCCTTTAGCAGCACATCGTTCACATTGAGCACCATATCCAGCACATTCTCTGGAGGCAAGAGGTTGGCGTGCTCGTAATCGGTTACTCGCATATAGGAAAACAAATCATATAGGCTATCATTCAGCTTCACTTTCGCCTCATTCACGGTTACCTTAGCATTGAGTTTTGAAAGCTCTAACTGTAATAAGTCTCCTTTCGTAATGGTGCCCAGCTCCAATCGCCTTTGCGATATGCGATAAAGTTCTTCCAAGTCTTGGCTTTTCGCCAAACTCTGTTGATAGTCAGACAGGGCTGAGATGGCTGCAAAATAAAGACTTGATACTTTTATGGCTATGTCCTCGATGCTTTCCTGGTACACCCTTTTCGCTTTCTCATATTCCTTGGGCTCCGTTTTTTTTCGCCATTTCCATTCATTATAGGAAGTAAACGGCTGAGAATAAGAGAGACGCAAAGGCAATGTATTATAGGTTGTCATCTTATAGTCAAACTGATCCAGTCGATAAAGGTACGATTGTAACGAAAGCGTACCACCCAGGCTGCTAACCGGCTGTTGCAATGACAAGGTCAGCGAGTTCACCAAAGAGTTATTATCTACATAGTTTATCTTTCCATCCTCTGCATTTCTAGCCTCAACCCGAGAATGATTAAAGTTCATCAATCCTCCCGACAAGCTCATGGATGGCAACAGTTCTGCCTTATATGATTTATAAGCCCAGTAACTTGACAAGAAACTAAACCTTGCCAATTGGGCATCAAACGAGTTACTCTGAGCGATGCGGATGGCATCGCCCAAAGTAACGGTTTGCTGCGCAAAAAAGGGAGAAATACTAAAGAACAGCATTCCTACCATAATCATTAGAAATCTCATTTTCTATCACATATTTAAGCCTATTTATACTCAAGATAAAATAGAACTGGATTAGAGGATTCTCAGCAAACAAATATAGTTTCTTCTTATCTACAAAATCTTACTTCAATGTATATTTTACTATAAATCCATCTCCATTCAGCACATTGCCTTCTACATTACATCCCATCTGCTTCCAGCATTCCAGCATTGATGGCAAATCTTGCTTTTCTACATAAGCATAAAGCGATTGAGCATCTACATTTTTAATTAATGGGAATATTTTCTTTTTGCCAGAGTACAAATTTATCTTTTTAAGTTCACCCGATGCCTTGTCATACAAGACAGAATACCAATCAGACAAGCGATTTCCCTTTTTGACATGAACAATGATAGCTTTGTCCACTTCCATTTTAGACACAAGAATTTCCTTGTCTGTATTCATCAAAAACAGATTCTTTTTATTCTCATTTGAGCCAAATGCCTCTAAGTCATTTTTAGTAAGCATATTTGAGCCGCCTTCGAACTTATATTTTCTTGAACATTCCATAGTCGTAGCGTCAAAAGTGTAAATATAGTCACTATAAATTGGAGGGACAAAAGTTACAGCAGAGCCTTTCCTCAGAAAGAAGCAATCGCTTTGCATATTTATTTTATCAATTTCATCCATCTCATAATCTATATTCTTCAAAATCTTAGACGAAGAGGAATCAAAAACTAACATACCTGTCGACTCACCGCTCACTGACGTAGGTATTAAGACGTGAAGATGTTTTGACAAATCGTAAATACGGTCAAACATTAAACCCGTATCTTTACTTTTCGCTAGTTTAGTCGGGAGTTTCACTTTTTTCAACAAGTTAAAATTCACATCATAGCACAACAAATGAGCAGGAGTCAATATCTCAATATTGTTATTATATGGGTTATAAGAATAACCCATAACTATGGAATATTCTTCGTGCCCATTACCCATCTTATCCTCTGATGAAGACACAAACTTTCCTGTTTTGTCAAAAACAGTCAATATCTGTCTTGAATCAGATACAACATAATAATTATCAGAAACCTGCACACGTTCAACATTCCCCAAAAAGTTTCCCTCACGCATAGCTAAGGGAACTATCTCTATCTTAGAAAACAAATCAGAGACAGAACATTCCTTTACATTCCCGAGATTGATAACCGGACACACCTTTTCCTGCTGATGTTGGCAAGAGAACAATAATGAAAGATAGCTTATTACTATCACTGTACAAAACAGTCTAAAAAATATTTTTTTCATATTTATTTTGTTTTACAAGTTACTTCAATTTGCATTTAAATATCAAATAACCATCATTATTATAAGAAGTCAAGATTCTGTTTTCATCAACAACAGCATCTAGTATGAAATCATAACGATATTGATTTTACGCTGCAAATTTAAGGAAAGAAATCCAATCAGATCCACTATCTTGTTCACTTTTTGTTTATTTATCATTATTTTCCATTATAAACAGCAAAGTAAACAAAAAGTAAATTTTCATAATTACGTAGCACAAATTGAGAAGACTTTATTTCATGTAACATAAACTTTAGATTTCTTCATTTTCATAAGAAATAAGCTATAAGAAAAATCTTTTTTTCAAGAAAAAATATGTATCTTTGCAAAAACTTTTAAAAATCAAGTAAAATGAAGAAACTTACAATCTTATTTTTCATTTGTCTTTTGGCTTCATGCACAAAGCAAGCGAATAAGCAATTATCCAACATTGAAAACATCATGTTGGCTCAGCCGGATAGTGCATTCACACTCCTGCAAAAGGATTCTGCATCTATTTGCAAAGAAGGTACAGATGCCCAAATGTACTATCAAATCATCCGTTGTCGAGTTGCCGACTTATTATACATACCCCACACAAGTGATTCTACTATGCTTAAAGTCGCCAACTACTATACTAAACAAAATAATCAAAAAGCGCTCTCTATGGCATATTACTGTTTAGGCTGTATTTACAGAGACCTTAAAGAACACCCTCGCGCTATCAATTATTTCTTAAAATCTATCGACACTGACAGTACTCATACCCCAAAGGAAATGATTGGAAGATGCTATTACCAGCTATCTGGTTTTGAAGATAATCGAAAAAATCCAACCAAAGCACTAGAGTATGAAATTAAAGCATATAATTATATTTCACAAACAAAAGATTACACGTTAGCTAATAATTGCCTTATTAATATTGCCCATGACTACAAGACTTTGGGCAACGATGAGAAATTTTCAGAATTTATTAATCTCGCTAAAAATAAGATTTCAGCAACAAAAGATACAATCAACTTAGCTCGCTTCATCATTGCCAAAGGCCAAATTGCCATTCAAGAAAGAAACAATAAAGAGCTAAAAACTTTGATTAATGAAGGCGAAAAAATATTACCAACCATACTCAAACAACAAGAATATGGGTTTTATTTAATGCAAGGCTATTATTATAAAGAACTGCACCAAGTAGATTCTGCGTCCTATTTTTTTCAAAAAGTTTTAAACATAGGAAATCCCATTATAGAATATGAAGCTAATACAGCCCTGTCTGAAACAAATGCAGAGAATAGAGAATACACTACTGCTTGGAAATTTCTAAATAAAGCCATAAAGCTAAGAAACGCCATAGATTCCATCGACAACAAGCAGGAGGCAGAAAAGATGAAGGCATCGTATAACTATGAGTTGGAGGTTGCCAAAAGAGAGGAGGCAGAAGAGAGCAAGAACCGGTACAAGTATGCGATGTTACTCGGTATCATTTGTATCCTAGGACTTACTACGCTCATCTTGGCACATAAAAACGCATCCAAGGAAAAAAGTATCAAGCAACTCAAGCTCATTGCGCAGCAAAACGAGCTAATTCAAAATCAAGAACAGAAGATTGAAGAACAAAAGAACATGATGCACGAACATGTAAGCAATATCAAAAAACTTGAAACAAGAAACAACGAACTATCGAAATACCAGCTTACATCATCTGAGCATTGCATCAACAAACTGTCAAAGAATATAAAACTTGATGATGACAGATGGAACCAATTTAGAATGTCCGAATCATATTATAAATTGCACAAAATGATAAGAAACGGACTCGATCATTATACCAATTCAGAACAAAAACAAGCCATTATAGATATCATGGCAACCATCGACAACTTGTTCAATGAATATGGCAAACGCCTTACTGCATTCCTTCCTGGTCTCAAAGACTCACAGTTGGAATTTGCTTATCTAATAAAAGCAGAAATAAACTTTTCCAACATAGCTATCTTGCTAAGAAAGAGTAAACCTAGCATCACAAAGATTAGCAAAAGTTTCGATGAATACCTTGAAAAGAATATGAAGGGATTGGATATCAAAACGTTCTTACATGACTTCTAAACTTTTTATACAGAAGTTTCGCATGTGACTTCCCCACATGCGAAACTTCAGAAAAATACCCTTCGGTTGGTCTGCTTGTGCCCGTTACACGGGCATCCGTAGCCCACCAAGTG
>OQVP01000255.1_pt1 | contig 20250 bp, 22 predicted proteins | sample 1691541 | NCBI WGS metagenome assembly OQVP01 (sample SAMN03418258, study PRJEB22391) | human gut metagenome | biome: human-gut; feature: organic feature; material: feces | host: Homo sapiens | place: Tanzania | collected 2013-01 | reverse complement strand
CAGCGGATCTGCATGCGGATGGGGGAATTTGCTGCACCGGCGCAAGCTACGCCCCAGCTTCTGGCACAGACCCTGGAACACCAGATCCTCCAGCAGGCGCATGACTGCCGGCTCATTTTGTCCGAACTGGTCCAAGGTGACCCGGTAAACACGCAGTTCCGCTCCGGTCATATGAATCTTTACGGCGGTGGGGCTGATCCGATACATGGTCATACACGGCTGTTCCTTTCACATAAAATTCAAGGAGGTGCTCCCATTGCATAGAAAAACGGCAGCTGCCGTTGTGCTGGATCTGTTTCTTGTCCAGCTTGCGCTGCTCATTCTTTCCGGTTATTATTACGGCATCCGGGTGCTGATCCTGGCGCTGATCGCATCCGGCACCTGTCTGGCTCTGGACGCTGTGTGTCTGCATCTACGAAATCAGCCTATACGGGCTGCCCATCTGGATGCAGTCAATACAGGATTGACGCTGACTCTGATGATGCCGGCATCTGTGCGCTATGATACGCTTATCATAACCTGTTTTGCAGCAATTATCATTGGAAAAGCCTTGTTCGGCGGCAGAGTAAATCTGCTGTTTCCGCCTGCTGCTGTCGGCTATACATTTTCCATACTGGCATTCGGCACGGAACTGCTCCAGTTTCCCCAGCCCTATACTGCATTGCCGCTCGGAAATCAGATCGATGCGGCATACACCATGTCTGCCTCCGCCCAGTTCCATGCCAACCGAATGATAGATCTCAGTGACAAGCTGCTGCTGGGCGCACTGCCCGGTCCTATGGGAACCGGCTGCATCCTGCTGCTGACGGTGGGTGTCTTCATTCTGATCGCCCGACGTAGTGTTGCCATTTCCACGCTGGTAACCTTTCTGTTGGAATATCTGCTCATGAGCCTGCTGGCGGGGGCGGATTTTGACTATATAATCAAGCTTCTGGGCTGCAATATGACCCTGTTCGGGGCTGTATTCCTGATTGCGGATCAGCGGATTGCGCCGAAAAGCCTCGGGGGTATTCTCTACGGTTTTCTGGCAGCCATCCTTTCTATGTATCTGACCACCTTCGCCGAAATCGAATATGCTGTGGTCATTACTGCCATCCTGCTCAGTCCGCTGGCACAATTTCTGAAATTCCAAAGCTGGCAGATGGAATATGCCCGCCGTCGGCAGCAATACCGGCGTACCCATCGGGAACAGGAGGTGGAACAGCATGAGCGCTAAACGCAAAAAGACCATCTACGACGGCTTCTTTTACAAAAATCCGGTGCTTATCGGCGGACTGATTGCCGGCCCGGTTATCGTCTGTGCCGATACCCTTGCGCATGCCCTGGTGTTGTGTCTGATGTTCTCCATGCTGTCCTTCATTTCCGTGATGCTTTCCTCCTTTGTGCCCCGGCGGTTGGTGTATGGGCTTCGTATTATAGTATACAGTCTGATTGCGACGCTGGTGTATGTCCCCCTGTCCCAGGTATGCGCAGAATACTTTCCCCTGGAGTTTGAGGCGATGGGCATTTACCTGCCACTGCTGACGGTCAGCAGTCTGATCACCACGCAAACAGAATTTCTGTTCAACCGGCAGGACGGCGTGACCTTATTCGTGACCCTGCTGTGCTATATTCTGGGTTTTGATCTTGCAGCCCTATTGGTGGGATTTATCCGGGAACTGCTTGCCTACGGAACCATGTTTGGCAATATGACCGGCTTCCGCCATGTTATGCCGGGTCTTGCCACTGTCCCAGGCGGATTCCTTGTGACCGGACTGTTGACAGTATGCTTCCATAAGTTGCGGATCCTGTTCCGCCGCAGAAAGGAGCGTGCAGCATGAACAATCTGCTTTCCATGCTCCTGACTGCGATTACAGCCAATCTGATCTTTACAAAGGCGCTGGGTATCAGTACCATTACCGCTTCTGCAAAAAGCAAAACGGATTTTGTGGGAATCGGTCTGATGGTCACCATTCTGACCACCCTGGGCTGCGGCATCACCCATGGCGTCAACCGACTGCTTCCGGCTTTGGATATTGCCTACCGACCGGTGGCATATATTCTGGTGCTGGCAGTGCTGTACATTTTCCTGCTGGTATTCCTTCACGCAGTGGGCAGACCTACCTTCTATCGGTTCCGGAAATATGTGCACCTGTGTACTTTCAACTGTGCCGTACTGGGCACTCTGCTGCTGAATGCAGAGCAAAACGGCAGTCTGTCCGCAAGTCTGCGGTTTGGACTGACTGCCGGGTTGGGGTTCGTGATCGGCGCATGGACGCTGAAAGCCGTGTACCCAAAGCTGACCAGTGACCGAGTGCCTGCCAACGTCCGGGGGTATCCGGCGATCCTGCTTTATATCGGCATATTAAGTATGGCGCTTTACGCAGCAAATATTATATAGACAACTTCACACCAAGCACGCTTGGTGACATAGAGAAAGAAACAAAGAACAAAAGATAAAAGAAACACAAAGGAGACCCATTCATGAGAAGAGATCCAAGAGGGCGCAAAGTCTACTCCCGCCGGGGCAGACAGCGCAATATGTTCCATACAAAGCACCGGTTCCGTTCGGTTCTGTCCGTTTTACTGACCATGCTGATGATTGGTCTGCTGGTGGTGGCAGGATACCTTGCCGCCGAGCCATTGAGCCGATTGCTCCACAAATGGACGGGAGGTGCAGAATCCACGCCGGATTCCTCCCAGACCGCCACAGAGCCTGCTTCTGAAACTGCAACGGAGGCAGCCACAACTGCTCCGCTGACCACAACCGCACCAGAGCCGGAAACCACCACGTCTGTTACCACGACCGGAGCTGTGCCTGCCGCAGATATCGGACTGAAATCCTTTGAATATGTGGGACGGTTTCTCAAGGAGAACGCTTTGAAAAGCTCGGAGTCGCTGGAGGCTGCTTTGCAGGAAATCCCCGCCGGATGCTGTGTGATCGTGCCTCTGAAGATCGAGGGAGGTGCCCTGCTGTATCAATCCCAGGTAAAGGGTGCAGTCGCCAGCGGTGCATGTAAGGATGCGACACTGACCATCCGGGAAATTGCAGAAAGCATACAAAGCCACCAGCTTTCTGCCATTGCCCAGCTTTCTCTGCTGGATGATGCCTACTATCCTACTTATGATACCACCGCCGGATTTTTGCTGGAGGATGGATACAGCAGGTGGCTGGACAACAAGCCGGAAAAGGGCGGCAAGCCCTGGATGTCACCCTTCTCTGATTCTGCAGCGGCATACTTACAAGCTCTGACTGCTGAAATCATGCAGGCAGGCTTTCAGAATATCCTCTGTACTGACCTGGATTATCCCCATTTTTATGACACGGATCTGGAGTTGCTGGGCAGTTCGGTGCAAAGTAAGCAGAACCGTGCAGAAGGGCTGATCCGGGTGCTCAACGGCGTACACCAGACCGCTTCCCAGCAAGGAGGCGGCGCTATGTACACCTTTTCTCTGTATGATGCACTAAATCGGGATGCGGAGGCGCTGCAGCCGGTAATGCTCAACACCCCAAGCGCCGTTGTATATATTGACCCGAATTCCTTCCGGGATTCCTTCTGGCACAACAACCGGAAGATCAGCATGTCCGGATTAAGCATGCAGGAAAAGCTACAGGTGCTGATGCCCATCGCTCAGGAGCTTTGCGGCGATATGCACCTGATCCCCTGTTTCCGGGAGCGATCCTTCCGGCAGCAGGAGCAGACACAGGCTGAAGCGTGGCTGCGTGAAAACGGCTACATGCAATACATGTTTAAGTAAAAACAGCACCGCACAAACGGCTGCTTAAACCGATCCGCCCCCGACAGAACAGGAGGATGTCCATGAAAAGAACCCACAAGCTGCTCAAGTACAAACGCGCCCTAAAGCGCCTGAATCCAAGGAATTTTCTGATGCTGACCATTGCGGGCATCATCAATGCCTTTGGCGTCACAATTTTTCTTTCGCCGGTCAAATTATACGACAGCGGCATTTCTGGCACCTCCATGCTCCTTGCACAGATCACACCAGATGTCTGGAGCCTTTCTGCGTTTCTGATTCTGCTGAACGTTCCCCTGTTCCTGTATGGTCTGAAAAAACAGGGGATCACGTTTACGATCTATGCGATCTATTCCGTCGCCATCTATTCCCTTGGAGCATGGCTCATCACGGACGTTCTGCCGGTGGATGTGAGCATCGCCTCCCCCCTTGCCGGAGAGGATCTGCTGCTTTGCGCCCTGTTCGGCGGTCTGATATCCGGATTGGGCAGTGGCACTGCCATCCGGTACGGAGGCGCCATGGACGGCATCGAAGTCATGGCGGTGATCTTTGCAAAACGCTTGGGCATTACCGTGGGTACTTTCGTCATGGCATACAACATTCTGCTGTACATTGTCTGCGGATTTGTGATGCACAGCTGGATCCTGCCCCTGTATTCCATCGTCACCTACATGGCGGCACTAAAAACCGTGGACTTTATCGTAGAAGGTCTGGATCGTTCCAAGGCGGCGTTGATCGTTTCCGCCAAGCAAAAGGAGGTCTGCAAGGCGTTGTCCCTGGAGTTTGAACAGGGTATGACCATCCTCTCCGCCAAGGGCTTTTATTCGGGAGCTGACCGGAACGTGATCTATATCGTACTGAACCGATTCCAGATCAGTAAAATGAAAACCATCGTCCATAACATCGATCCTGCCGCCTATATCACCATCAGCGATGTGGCAGATGTATTCAAAATGAACCAGGACGTGAAAAACAATTCCCCAAAACCAGTGGAACAGCAAACCGTTCCTGCTGCATCAAAGTAAACAAAGAAGCCGTACCTGCACGCTCTGCAAGTACGGCTTTTCCCATATGGTGTCGTTTTTACTGCACTCCACGCCAAGAAGCTGAAACTGCTTGGATTCCTGCTCTGCCAGCATGGAGATCTGTACCTGTAATTCCTGCGGAGTGTCGCTTTCATAAGCAAGTTCCACTGCTGGACCACCCCAGCCGTTTTTGCTGTTGGCAGTTACAGTACTTTCCAGTCGTCCGTTTACATACACACCGGCAATACCCCAATCTGCGCTGTTCTGGGCGGTATACACCAAAAACAGCTTCTTTCCTGTAACCGTAAAGCATGTACTTCCTTTCCTTTGGCGAACTGCGTCTGGAAGTACTGATGGGTATGTGCTGCATAGCAATCTCTTCCCCCTGCTGTCATGCCCTCGGTAATAGAACCGCCAATAAACCCGATGGTCGCTTTGCCGGTTTTGGCTCGATCCATAGCAGCCCGGATTCGGCTGGTATTCCCGAGGGATACCAGGGAACGGTCGATCAACTCCCTGTCCGAGTCGGACAGGACGGAGGATTCTGCGGTGGTGGATATAGGTGTCTGACTGCTTTGCCGTGCAGAGGAACATCCTGTTACACAGCCTGTCAACAGCACAGCAGCCGCTGCCAGAGCGATATGATTCTGACGCATGGTTTCACGCTCCGGTTTCTCATTTTAAGGCAACATCCAACAAGGCTTGTGCGGTGTCGTCGTTCAGTATTATTATAGCAAAGGAAAACGGCTCCGTCAACCTTGTAGGCATTCCTGCTGTGCTTTTGTACTATTTATATGACATTTCTGTTCTAATTGCACTATTATATATTGACAGACTGTGTATATAATGTTACAATCAATCTATAAAAGGTTAGAATGCAAACGACACAAGGGGGAATGATTATGAAGTTCAGGTTGAAACGCCTGATGGGCATGCTGTCTGCAGCGGCAATGGCATGCACCTGTTTGGCTGGCCTGCCGGGCATCAGTGAAAGCCAGTCCGTATCCGCAGCGCCCAGCAGCTACCGCTTTGATTTTGGTGCAGGCGGTACGGAAAACGGATACATCGGAGTGGATGCATCCACCAGCTATTCTGCGCAGCGAGGTTATGGCTTCCGGACACCGGGAAATATGAAAAACGTTACCGCATCCGGCAGCGGCGCACTGAGCGATGCAGTTCAGTTCGTAACATCCGGTGTTTCTACGGACAACACCTTTGACGTAGATCTGGATAACGGGCTGTATCAGGTTACGGTGACTTTAGGCAATACTAACCGCACCAGTGTAGCTGCAGAAGGCGTGTACCAGCTAATGAATCTGACGGGCAACAACGCAACGGATACCTTCCAGATCCCCATTACGGACGGTCAACTGAATATCAACTGTACCGCCGGGAAGGATGGATATCCCTACACGCTCAGTGCCCTGGAGATTACCAAGCTGTCCAGCGATCCCACGATGAAACCTACCATCTGGCTTTGTGGGGATTCTACCGTCTGCAACTACTACCCTCTGACGACCAGCACACAGGCTGGCTGGGGGCAAATCTTCCCCCGGTTCATTGACACCAATGTGTACCAGGTCCGGAACATGGCGACCGGCGGACAGTATGCAGAAGCGTTTATGAACTACGGGCAGTTTGACGCCATTCTCAAATACATCAAACCGGGAGATTACTATTTCATCTCCATCGGCATCAACGATACCAACTACTCCAACCAGGAGGCATACTACAACGCCCTCACCTCCATGACCAAGCAGGCTAAAGCAAAGGGCGCTACGGTGATCCTGGTTGCACAGCAGGGACGTCAGGGTGACATCTCCAACTCTGCGCTGAATGCGGACAGCGGACGCTGGTTCAACGGCACCGTCAAACAGGTTGCCAGCGAGCAGAATGTGCAGTGCATCGACCTGTTCAAGCTGTTCTACAACCACTGTAAATCCGTAGGGCAAACTGTTACAGATACCCTGTATATTGATTCGGATACCCTGCATCCAAACCGTGCCGGCGCAACGGTGCTGGCGGAACTGGTGGCAAAAAGCGTGTCCTTCTCCACCATCTCGGAACTGCCCGGAACGGAGCTTCCGGCAAATACCACCTATCAGATTCAGAATGTGAACAGCGGCTTGTATCTGGAGGTGCAGGAGGGCAAGGCGGAAAACGGTGCCAATGTGCAGCAGTGGGGTGCCAATGGCGTACAGCAGCATAATCTGTGGAAGGTGGTACCCTCCGGACAGAATGATGGCTATTACTACATATATTCCATGCTGGGAGACGGCAACACCTTCCTGCTGGATGTGGATTACGGCAAAACCCAGGACGGTACCAATATCGGCATTTATCAGAACACCCATTCTGATGCGCAGCTGTACAAATTCATCGACTGTGGGGATGGGACTTTCCGGATCGGCACAAAGGTGACCAACGGGCACAGCGTACTGATGCCCACAGACAGTTCCACAGCAAACGGCGGAAATGTGATTGAATCCACTTACACCGGCCTTGCATCCCAGCGCTGGAAGCTGGAGGCAGCTTCCCTGCCGGTTGTCACAGAACCTGTACGGAAACCCGGAAGGTCACGCTGCTGCCCAATTCATTGTTCAGATTCAGATAGGCATCAGCCGTGTAGCCTGCATTGATGGTTTCTGTAATACCCTGGGTGAAATCTGCTTTGATGGCATCATACCGGGCAATCTGCGCAGCCGGGATCTCCCGGATCATCCGGGCTGCATACTTTTGCAGCAGAACCAGGTCTGCAACCGTTGCTCTGCAGGCAGGCATCAATTCCATTACCGCAGTATCCGATACCGCAGAGGGCGGCCCCAACATGGACTATATCACCCTGGAGCAGACGGATGAGCCCATTGCGGAAACCTATGTAAAGCCCGCCGAGACCCAGCCTGCCGGCAGCAATCCCACTATATACATTGCCGGAGATTCCACCGTCCAGACCTATCGGGCAAGCTACGCACCGCAGCAGGGCTGGGGCGCATATCTGGCTGATTATCTCGACAGCAGCGTATCTGTCAGCAACCGTGCCATTGCCGGCAGAAGCTCCAAGAGCTTTTATGACAATGGCAGGTTGGATACCATTCTGGGCGAGATCAAAGCCGGAGATTATCTGATGGTTCAATTCGGCATCAACGACTCCGCTGCATCCAACGCAGAGCGGTATGCGCCGGTATGCGGCTCGGCAACAAATCCCACTGACGGTTCCTTTGAGTTCTACATTGAAAAGTATGTGGAGGGAGCATTGGATAAGGGCGCAACCCCCATTCTGGTGACCACCGTCATTGGGCTGAAGGCATACTCCGGCGGAAAATTCGTCAACAGCTACGGGAACTACTGCCAGGCAATGAAGGATATTGCCGCAAAATATAGCATTCCCTGCATCGACCTGAATAGCCTGATGGTGGCGCATTACAACGCCATTGGCTACGATACGGCGTATACCTATCATCTGATCTCGGCAGTGGAAGGCAGCACGGATATGACCCACTTCACCGAAACCGGTGCAAAAGCGGTTGCCAATCTGGTTGCCCAGGCAGTGAAGAATCAGAACATTACGCCCCTTTCAGAGTATGTAAAATAAATGAAAACAGCCACCGGGTTTCCGATGGCTGTTTTTTTATATGCAATTTTCTGCTCAATTTCCCAGCCGAAGCATTTCTTCAATGGAATGTCGGGCGGCAGACTGGATCTCCGGCGGAATCAGGATCTCCTGGGCGGTATCCCCGGCGATCTGTCGTAGGGTATGGAGCACATCCATCAACGTGGTCAGCTTCATATCCGGACAGATCAGCTTTTTGGATAGATCATAAAACTGCTTGTCCGGGCAGGCATACTGTAAGTGCTCCGTGATGCTGATCTCGGTGCCGATGATAAATGCATCCTTGTCCGACTGCTTGGCATACGCCATGATGGCAGAGGTTGCACCGGCAAAATCCGCTGCGGCAGTGACCTCCTTCCGGCACTCCGGATGCACCAGAATCTCCACACCCGGATGCAGTGCCCGTGCCGCAGCCAGATCCTCCGGCTCTACGGAAGCATGTACCGGGCATCCACCGGAAAGCAGGTGAATCCGCTTTTCCGGTACCCGGCTCTGGACATAGCTGCCCAGGTTGCAGTCGGGAATAAAGAGGATATCCTCCGCATCTATGTTCCGGACGATCTGCTCCGCAGAGGAGGAAGTAACGCACACATCGCTGACCGCCTTTAATGCAGCTGTGGTGTTGATATATGCCACCACCTTGCAGCCCGGATATTTTGCCTTTTCCGCCAGAATCTGCTCCGGAGTAAACTGCTCCGCCATAGGGCATACAGCACCGGGATGGGCAAGGTATACCTGCTTTTCCGGAGAAAGGAGCTTTGCAGTTTCTGCCATAAAATGCACGCCGCACAGCAGGATTCTGGACTGACCGCAAGCCTGCGCCTGCTTGCTCAGCTGAAAGCTGTCCCCCACTGCGTCCGCTACCTCCAGGATCTCATGCCCCTGGTAGCTGTGTGCCATAATTGCCACATCCAGTTTTTGTTTCACATGTTCAATTTCCTTTTGAATCTGTTGTATCATGTGGTTTGTCCTCCGTTTGTTTTTTAGTATCCGCAGGCTTTTCAGCTGGCACCGGCTTTGGATTTTCCCGAGTGATCATGCCGGGGGACATATACGCTTCACTGCCTACGGGTAGGTGCTTTTTGGAAAGCCGCTGGTTCACGCTGTCCCGGAAGAAGGCATACAGTACGGCGAACAGCGGTACAAATGCCACCATCCCCAGGAAATTGAACATGCCGCCGCCCAGGAAAATTGCAAACATAATCCAGAAGGGTGACAAGCCCAGAGAATTGCCCAGGATCTTTGGACCGAGAATGTTACCGTCAAACTGTTGCAGCAGAATGATGAAAATTACAAACGCCAGCGTTCGATCCGGCTCGGACAGCAGGATCAGCAGACCACTGGGCACGGCACCGATAATGGGGCCGAAAAAGGGCAGCATATTGGTAACGCCTACGAGAATGGAGATCAACAGCACATAAGGCATTTTCATGATGGTGAGAATGATGAAGCACAGCATGCCGATAATCAGGGAATCCACTGCCTTACCGGAGAAGAAATGCATGAAGGTATAATTGGTGCGGGAAGCGATGCGGAAAATGAACTCACAGTGCCGCTTGGAAAAGAGCGCATGCACCACTTTTTTGATCTGCGCCAGGAACAATTCCTTGCTGTACAGCAGATACACCGAAACAAACAGACCCAGGCAAAAATCCTTCAGCGTAATGAGAAATGCATAGGCACTGCTGGTTACATTTGCCACCACACCGTCCTTGTCCAGCAGACTGTCCAGCTTGGGACTGTATTCATCCGCCAGTCCCAACAGCATATCCTGTATACTGGTGAAGCTGTTGGTCAGCTTCTCCCCCAGCTCTGGATTATCCTGAATGAAGGAATTGAACCGATTGGTCAGATACTGCTGTAAATTGCTCAGATAATCCGGCAGCAGAGTAAAGATGTTTTTCATACTGCTGATGATCTCCGGGATCACAGCGTACACGATGCCCACAATGGACAGGATCAGAATGGACATACACAGGAAGATGGAAATCACACGGATCAGCTTATTGTGCTCCTTTTTCCGGTTGATCCACTTCTTCAGATATTTTTCAAAAAAGGTCAGCAACGGCGTGCTCAGATAGGCGATCACAATGCCCCAGGTAATGGGCGCAATTACCTTGAACAGACGGTGTACATATTCCATCAGCGTGCTGAAGCGGAACACCACCGCCACCAGTGCCAGACAGACCGCAAACACCAGTACCACATAGGCAGCAATGGTATTATAATGAGAATTGAACCGGAATTTCATAAGCCTTCTCCAATCTTTTTGAGCAATCAGCTCTCGTACTGCATGTCCGTTGTGGATTTTCCAGAATAGCCCGCCCAGTAGGCTGCCACAATACAGAAAAACGTCACCAGAAAGCACAGAGGAATCACGCACAAACGCCCCAGGCTCACATCCGCCAGGGTACCGGATCCGGTCAGCAAATTCAAAAGCTGAAAGTAATGGGCATTGAGCAGTCGGTACGCCGGCAAGAAATCTCCCCGGCTGCCGATCCGGCACAGAAGAAGCAGAACCCACAGCAACAGCAGAGGCGAAATAGATGCCAGAGCCATCCAGAAAGGACGGCTTTGCCGATGAGGCTGCTGAAAGCGGCGTTCCTCCACCCGATCCCGCTTTGCAATTTTTACAGCATAATCTGCCATCAGTCCCAAATGGATTCCGGTGGTGCAAAGGAGACTGAACCACTTGGCGGCAGGCACGGAAACTGCAAGCATGGCGCAGCTAAATACCACAAATAGGCAAAGAATTTCAGACAGAAGCATACTTCCAACGCCCAGCAGCATGGCTTTGGATAAACTGGTTTTCTGATTGGTCATAAAACAGACTCCGATCTTTGAAACGCCATGTTTAAACGGCGCAAAACATGATACACTATTAGTATAACAAATGCACAGCAAAAAAGCAAGGACAAACACCGAAAGGAACGTGGAATTTTATGAAAAAGCAAATACTCTCCCTGCTCAATGCCTTTTATTACAATGCGGCACTGGGCGCTGATGCAATTCGTGGAATCCTTTCCAAGGCGCAAAATGAACATTTTAAGCTGACGCTTTACAAACAGCTGCAATATTACCAGCAGCAGAAAGATCAACTGACCCAGCAGATCCAGGGACTGTATGATGTGCCAACTGAGCCGGGCTGCATGCTGAAACTGTGGATGGATCTGATGATCCGGTGGAAGACGGCATGTCATGTGACAGACGAAAAGCTGGCGAAGAAGATGATGCAGGGCAGCCAGATGGGCATCATCCAGCTGGTACAGCATCTGAACCACAGTGAAAAGGTGCCTGCACAGTTACAGATCCAGGGACAGAAGATCCTGGAGCATGAACAGGCATTTGTCAATGAGCTGAAGCCATTTTTATAAAAAGGAGTGCATAACCATGGATGAAAAGCAGGAACAAGAGGTTGCAATGAAGATCTATACCCCCAGACCCATCAAAACGCCCCCCACGCAAAGCATGGTGCTCGGCATGATGATGATGGGGGCACTGCTGATTTCCAGTCTGATTATTTTCCCCTCTGTTACCGCTATGCGAGTCTGCCGCAGCTTCCGGAGCGTGGTGATCTGTGCTGCTTTGGTATCGGTGGTCTGCTTCCTGTTCGGCTTTTTTCTGTCCCTGACCTTTGATACCGCACCGGGCGCAAGCGTTGTGGTGGCAAACCTGGTGGTATTCCTGCTCTTTACGGTCAGCACCGCCAGCAGCAGATTGTAAAACCGTACATTGGTGCCAGTGGCTTTTGCAAAATCCTCGTCAAAGGTAATGGCGTAAATCTTGTGATACAGCAGCAGGTATGCGGCGATCACCAGCAAAGACAACACCACGCTCAGCAGCACATCCTCCCGGCTCATGGCAAGAATACTGCCGAACATATAGTGGCTTACGTCATTGGTCAGCCCGGCTTTGGAGGATACCAGCACGCCGATGGCAAGGGCGGAGGTGGAGAAAATCGCAATGGCGGAATCCCCTTTCAGCTGGGAGTGCTCCGACAGCCGCAGAAGAAATACCGCTGCCAGGATCACCACAGGAATCGCAACCTTCAGAGGTGCCAGATTCATGACTGCCGCTACGGACAGGGCACCGAAGCCCACATGGGACAGCCCGTCCCCGATCATGGAATACCGCTTGAGTACCAGACTCACCCCCAGCAGGCTGGAGCAAAGGGTCACTGCAATGCCGCCGATCAGTGCCGGCAGCAGGATCACCGTGAGAAATTCCGGTGTCAGCATACTGTAAAAATCGTTCATGGTTATGCTCCTAACTCGTCATTCAGCGCATGTTCCAGTGCATCAAGATTCTGCCGCATCAAAGATACATAGGTTGCACCGGACTCCAATTCTTCCTTGCTTACATTGTTGCAGGAATGAAACAGCGCAGTCTTTGCGCCGGTAGCTTCTGCAAGCCGATCAGCAATCTTATGGTTAGAGGACTCCGTGTAGAACACCAGAGGGATCCTGTCCTCCTTGACCTGTCGGATCAGAAAGGACATGGTAGCAGGGCTGGCTTCCGTTTCGCTGCTGCATCCGGAAAATGCCGCATAGTATTCCAAGCCGTAGGCGTGGGCAAAATACCGGAACGGAAACCGGTCACCAAACACGATTTCCCGCCGCTTTCCCTCTGAAACCGTTCTGGAAAAGTCGGCATCCATTTCCGTCAGTTCCTTGCTGTATGCGTCCAGCTTCTGCCGGTATGCATCTGCATGCGCCGGATCCGCAGCTTCCAGGGAATCCGCAATTGCCTTCGACATGGCAAGGGCATTCTGGGGTGCTGTCCAGATATGCTCGTCATATTCCGTTTCTTCCTCATGGGCATGTTCATGTTCGTGCCCATGGTCAGCCCCCTCGATCTCTTCCTCCTCCAATGGTGCAACACAATCAAAGAGCCGCAGGGTCCGGATATTCTTCCCTTCCAGACTCTGGAGGATCTCCTCCACCCAGACCTCGGACTCTCCGCCGATATACACAAACAGATCACACTGCTGGATCCGCAGCACATCCGCCGGGGTTGGCTCATAGGAATGGCTTTCTGCGCCGGGAGTCAGCAGCATGGTAACCTGGGCATGATCCCCTGCGATCTGTCGGGTAAAATCATAGCTGGGAAAAACAGTGGTCACTACCCGCAGAGTACCATCGGACTGCTTCCCCGGCCAGGTGCATCCGCTCAACATGCTCACGCCCAGACAAAGGGTCATAAGCCATAGCGTCCATTTTTTCACTTCTTATCCTCCTCTGTCTGACTGCACTCCCGACACACCCCATAAAATACGGTTTTGGAATGATCCACATGAAAGCCGTGATGCTCCAGGATGTGTCGATCGATCTGTTGCAGGTAGCTGCAATCCGTGTGGATCAGCCTTCCGCATCGCACGCATTTTAAGTGAAAATGCAGCGGACAGGTCGCATGCTCCTCCACATATTGATAGCAGGCACTGCTTTTTTCGTCCATAATGTACTTCCGGATCTCCCCCTGTTCCACCAGCTTGTCCAGATAGCGATAAATGGTGGCAATACCGACAGGTGTGCCCTCAGTCGCAAGAAAACTGGCAATATCCGTAGCGGTGATGTGCCGTTGCCGGTTGTCCAGAATATATTGATAGATCATAGCCTTTTGCCGGGTATGATAGCCTGCATTCCGTTCCAAAAGGATCCCTCCAAAATCAAATTAAGAATCATTTTCAATTTTACTCTCTTTCTGTGGCTTTGTCAAGAGGAAATCCCTCGAATCATGACATCTTTATGTAGGTTTGTCAATGATGTGTTACACATTCGGGAAAGCGAAAAGCACCTGTTTAGGAGAGCGCCAGTTGAGAGGACGCATAGGGAAATCGTTGTATTTACGTTGGTGAACGGCTAATTGTTTAGCAAAATCTTCAAAAGAGAAAAACTTGTGGTCGGATAGTGATAGGTAATCCTTTGAAGTAATCTCCGGATTTTCCCCCACTCCACACCGTACATGCGACTTTCGCCACATACGGCGTTCCATCAAGGTTATCGTTTCGTCATATTTGCAAATATTTCAAAGCATTCAGAAACTTTTCAGATAGCAGGATTTCCTGCCATAGTTCTTAATTTGTTTAGCTTTTCAAGTTGAGGTTTTGTAAGGTTCAGTTTGTTTAGATATGCTGTTATTGTATCTGATTTCGTTGCATGAATTAGTCTGTGTATATCAACGTGCACGATTATCAGATTTTTGTACTCGTCTGTACCGCCTTGTGATACAGGCTTTTTATGGTGACAGTGAATCTCATCAATCCATAGCTCCTTGCCTGTGACAGCACATTTTCCATATTGAGCAGCATACAGTGAAACTCGATTGTCCATGTATTCTACACTTCTGCCATTGATGTGGGATTTTGCAAGCATATGCAGAACTGCTATAACACTTTCATCGAATTTCAGGCATTTATGAATTTCGCTTCTGCCCTCTGGGGTGTATTTGCATATCTTAACCTTTTTGTATCTTGGTGCCTTGGTCTGCACATAAGAGAATGGAATTAAGGGTGCATCTCCGAGAAAACAAATCATCTTGCTTTTCCCGTAGTTCTTTTGTATGAATGCAGATTGTATGACACCTTTTGATTTTAACTGACCTCTTAACCGATTGTAGATAGTTTTACGAATCGTGTTATAAATCGCACTGCAATCACATGAAATATGTGTTGCAATACGGTAGTAGTTGTGGATGCCAAAGATGACAGTATTGTACTGTCTGACAAGGATTCCGGGTTCCTTGGCATTTTTGCTGTGTTCTATTTCCACAATCTTTTTATGGAGCGTTTCAGTAACCCGCTTTTTGGATTTTTCTGACATATGTGACTGCACCACATATTTCTTTGCTTTGCGGACTGCTTTCAGCTCAAATCCGAGAAATTCAGAACTTTTCTTTTTCAGATTTACAACCCTTGATTTTTCTTCACTAATGTCGAGTTTAAGCCGCTCTTTCAACCATTTCTTTACTGCCACAAAAATTTTGTCTGCATCGCTTCGCTTCCGGCAGAAAATCTTAAAATCATCTGCATAGCGAACGATATACATTTCTTTCAGTTTGCTTTCCTGTAGAACACGGAATTTATTTGCACAACTGATAGTACCGTTTTTTGAAATATGCGGCTTGTACTGCGTATGCGTCGGCATGGTTTCCCATTGACTGCTTATCCACCAATCCAGTTCATTCAGCACAATGTTAGCAAGGATCGGAGATAGAATACCGCCCTGCGGTGTTCCTTTATCAGGTTTTATTATCGTGCCGTCTGGCATTACAATTGGTGCTTTCAGCATCTGTTTAATAACGCATATCAGTTTCTTATCCCTGATTCCCATTGACCATATTTGTCTTATCAGCTTGGAGTGATTTACATTGTCGAAAAATCCTTTAATGTCTATATCTACAACAAAGTGCAGATGCTGTATTTGTATCATTCGGTAGCATTGTGCGAGTGCGTGTTCTGCTGACCTGTTTGGTCTGAAACCGTTATTCCGTTCATGAAATTTAGCTTCGCAGATAGGTTCTAACACTTGCAGAATACACTGCTGAACTAATCTGTCTGCAATGGTAGGGATTCCGAGAGGTCTTGTTTTTCCGTTTGGCTTGAGAATATCTTTTCGCCTTACTGGTTTAGGTGTGTAAAATCTGAATTTGTTCTGTATAACCTCAACTAATTTGTCAGCGGAGATTCTTTCAATGTCTTTTATTGTTTTCCCGTCAGCTCCGCTTGTGTTACTTCCTTCATTTCGTTTGATATTTCTGTAGGCAAGTCTTATATTTTCCTCACTGGATATGAGTCCCATGAGATTGGTGAAAAGCTCACCCTGCTTACTTTTTGCAAACAGTTCATCAAATCGTTCCTGTAGGTCGTAATATTCAAGATGTCGCAGTTTCTTTTGCTTTGTCATAGGCAACCTCCCCCTTTCAGGTTCGTTTTTCTTGGATAAATCCTAATCATACTCGAAGCTATGAGGATATTTGCCTATAACTGATTTATAACCTTGACTTGTGGCTGTTCCTCCGTTTTCCATTACAGAAAACATCATCAGTAATGCCACTACTTTACCCACGGTTAAAACAGCTTATTATTCTTCGTCTGTACCACAAAATGTGTACCGTAGGTTGCTGCGTTCCGATAATCTTATCTGTTCATATGCGGTTAGGTGCTTGCTCTGAGCCTGCTTGCTGGATAGTGCCTGTAACACTATAAGGAATTTCGTCTCTACGATACTTACTTTACCTCACAAGCTCCCCATAACAGGGCATATACATTTCTGCATATCAAACTTATAGACCCGTACATTCGCAAGTTCGTCAGATATTGCTATCATTCTCACCATACGCATTTTATAGACCCCCGACCTATAGGATACACCGTCCGCCTCCGGACAGCTTTCGTTCTGTTCTTACAGATTACGGTATCTCTCAGCCGACTTCACCGAGCTTCTGACAAAGTTGTTTCCAAACAATGCCGGTCGGAGTATCAGGGAAAGCGTTTCCGGGCGTTACCCCGTCATTCCACTTTTCAGATTATCAGTTCTCCTAACTGAGAACATTGCGTTCTTTCGTTAGTGCCTAATCTTTTCAATTAGGAACGCATCGCACCGTAGAAATTCTCGTTTTCGCCGTTCGCATCAATGCTCAGGGATACAGCACCGGGCAGGCGCACAGGCGTTGCGAAGGTCGGAACGCCGTCATCGCTCCATGCCGTGATTTTCGCCCAATGCACCTTATTCAGACCGAATTTAACCTTATTCTTCTGCAGTGCCATTGTTATACCTCCATTTCGTAAAGCACCTCGTAGAGCTTTTCGCTCTCGATCCAGCTTTCAGTTTTCGTGTAATAGATATTGTGCTGCGTCAGTACTTCCTCCACACGGCTTTCCGTGTCGGGCGACTTTTCATCCGTATACAGCTCCACATCAAGCTGCTTGAAACTGTGATACATCAGATTATCTGCACCGAATGTGTTCTCGCCGGGTGAGAGAAAAATAACAAAGGGCGGTTTCGGAGATTCGCCCTCGGCAAAATGATGATAGGCGAACGGCATCCCGATCTCCTGCATCATTTCATTGATTTCTTCATAGGTCATGACAGCGCCTCCTCGATAAGCTGCGTGAGCATTTCCTCGCCGTGCGCTTCCGCAGGCGCGATATGCGGCTTGCCGGATACACGTCCGCCGTTCCGCTTTGCATGACCTTTTTCAAGCAGGTGCGCAAGCTGGTAGCGGTCTTTCGAATGAACCGTCATTTCAAGTGTATGACTATTCTCCCGCGTTTTCTTGGTCGTCCAGCTCTTGCGGTACTTGCCGCTGCGCTTCGGAGCATTGGTGGAGATTTCCTTCTTGACGGAGGTCGCTGTCTTTTTCACAGCGGCTTTCATGGCAGTATCCGCAAGGTCTGCGTATTCCGTCAGACCGCGCATGATCTCCGCCGCCATATCGTCAATCGAAGTCATCCTGCTCACCAGCCTTTCGTGTACCTGCCGTGATTTTCATATAGTCGAGTGATTTATAATTCGGCAGCACACCATTGATGTCGTACACCAGACCACGGAAGCGGAGCTTGTGCGTGGTGGTATTGATCCTCCGGGTATCGGGTGTCTGCCGGACAGTAAATTCCAGAAAGGTGACCTCTTTGGTGACACCTGCTTCGGTCGTTTCCGTCGATGTCTTTACGGACACGGCAGCCCAGCAGGAGAAGGCTTCCTCCCACCGGGCTTTGTGGTTGCCGATGCCGTCTATCTTCGTGCTGTGTTCAAGGAAGGCGATGCGCTGGTTGAGCGTTCCGATCTCCATCAGATCACCCCTTCACGCTGCGCAAATAACAGCGACCGGAGCGTGAGCGTCAGCTTGTGGTAGTCAGCACCGTTGCGGTTCTCATAGAGGTAAGAAACAGTATACAGCATAGCCTGCCGGGTGGTTTCCTCATTGACCGCAAGTGCCGCCTCGTCCATTCTGCCGACATCCTGCACGAGCTGTTTCGCAGTGTCGATCAGAGAGAGGATGAGCTTGTCATCCTCGCAGTGATCTACACGAAGGTAGTTTTTTGTTTCAGCCAGCGTAATCAAGAGCCGGACTTGACCTTGAGCGTCTTGACTGCCTCCGGCAGGATGAGCTTGCCGTCGAGACGTTCCATTGCAAGGAAGCCGACCTGCCCGGTCATGGCGAACAGCTCATTCAGACGCTTGAAGGTACGACCGGAACGGTCAGCGATCCAGTAGTAGCTGAAATCGCCGAATGCCATACACTTCTTGCCCGCACCGATCTCCGGCACATAGCTGGAAGTCTTGTAGGGGCGGTTGAGAATCGTATCAGGAACGCCTGCGGAAACAGACGGCTGCCAGATGTAATTGCCGTTGCCGTCCTTCAGCTTGCGGAGTGCCTTGACCGTGGAATCGTTCAGCACCCAGACAGCCTTCTTGCGGTAGGGGCTGCGGAGCGAGTAGAAAAGCTCCATAACATCATCGAAGGTGATGCTTGCGCCTGCGGTAGTCGCGCCGTCCTGTGCGCCGCCGGTTGCATTGAAGATGCCGGTAGGCTTACCGGTACCGTTGCCGATGAAGAAGGCTTCCTCTTCCTTTGCACCGATTCTGCGGGCAAACTCACGGGCGATGTAGGACGGAAGGTCGAAGACGCTGTCATTGAGAAGTTCCTCGGAAATCTTGATCGCCGTACCGAGCTTGTATGCGGAGAGCGATGCCTGACCGAAGGTGTCATCGGAAAGCGTGTACTGCTCCTCCTCATCCATCCAGACCGCATCGCCCTTCGATGTGACGATAGGAATCTTGCGGTCGCCGCTGGAAGTCTTGATAACCGTTGCCATCTGGCGGAAGATGTTCTCCTCCTCCAGCGCCTCGATGAGCTTGCGCTCGAACTCATCCGGAACAAGATAGCCGCCCTCAGTGTCCGTGCCGACATGGAGGTCGTTGCGGACGTCGATCCAGTTGCGGCTGCGGATGCTGTTCCAGAAGGCATCGCTGTATGCAGCAGATGCAGTTCCGGTCTTTTCCGGCTCGGTGTTCTGTGCCGCAGGTGTGGTGAGAATCGGTGCAGATGTTGCTTTCGCCATATCCGCCTCGATCTCTGCCTGACGCTCCATGCGCTGGATTTCCTTGCCGAGGTTGACGATGGTCGCCTCCATTGCATCGTAGGTCTTGCTGTCTTCCTCAGAAAGCGTACCGTCTGCCTGTCTCTTGCTGTCAAGGAAGTCACGGGCGGTATCCCACGCCTTCGCTCTCTTTTCACGAAGTTCCTGAATAGTCATTATACATTCCTCCTATCAGTATTTCAGAAGATTCAGCCGACTCATCAGCTGATCTACGGGTGTACCTTTGTGTTTTGCCGAGACCTTCTGCATCAGGCTCTGCATGGTTGCTGCACGGGAATAGGACATCGCCGTGAGGGTGTCCTCCTTCGGCTCATCCTCATCCGGTGTATCTTCATCGGGTTCTTCCTCCGGTTTCGGCTGCGGAGCGCTGCCAGCAAAGAGAATCCCGTCCACCAGTCCGAGGGACTGCGCCTTTTTCGCATTGAGCCAAGTTTCCTCGTCCATCATGCGGGCGATCTTGCTGCGGCTCAGACCGGACTTTTCCTCGTATGCGTTGATGATGCTCTCCTTGACCTCGTCCAGAAGCTCGATGGCTTTCTGCATCGCTTCCTTGTTGCCGAAAGCAACGGTCGAGGGATTATGGATCATCAGCATACCGGTCGGTGCGATGAGGGTTTCATCACCAGCCATTGCAACAACGGAAGCGGCACTTGCCGCAATTCCGTCGATCTTGACTGTGACCTTGCCCTTGTGGTTGCGGAGCATCGTATAGATCTGCGAAGCGGCGAACACGTAGGGTAGGCAAGTGTCGCCTTGCTGTATTGCTACAGTAGGTTTAC
>OQVP01000250.1_pt1 | contig 20401 bp, 10 predicted proteins | sample 1691541 | NCBI WGS metagenome assembly OQVP01 (sample SAMN03418258, study PRJEB22391) | human gut metagenome | biome: human-gut; feature: organic feature; material: feces | host: Homo sapiens | place: Tanzania | collected 2013-01 | reverse complement strand
ACAGACATCAAGTATCGCCTCAACTATCTTGAGGTTCCTTTTGCATTCAAGTATATGTATGAGCTCGATGATGAGATTTCCATCCAGCCATACCTCGGTGCTTATATCGCTTACGGCATCAGCGGAAAGATTAAGGATTATGATGCTCTCACGTCTGAGAGTTCCTACAAGAATATGTTCCACCACTTTGATGCCGGTATGAAAATCGGTTGCGGAATGCAGTATGATATGTTCTATTTTGAACTCAACTACGACCTTGGTCTCGCCAACATCCGCGATGATGAGTTTACTACTTGTCGCAACAGAGCTCTCACTCTCAATCTTGGAGTGAATTTCTAAGCATAGCTCAACTTCCGCAAGCTATAAATAGTCCCTCAGTCCTCACTACCGTGGGGAAGTGTAAAATATCAATAGAGAAAAACAAAGAAAGACATTGTTTTAGGTTGTGGGTTGTTGGTTGTCGGTTAGATTATACGATACTACCAACAACCTACAACCAACAACCCAAATAATGCTTTCAAATGAGGTATAAGCCCTTTAAAAGGACAGGTTTTTAACGGTTGTTAATACTTTTTGTAACTACTCAGGTAGGTTTGCCGTACTCATATTATGACGAAACGATAGCAGCTTAACGTTCAATTATCACTTCGCATTTGACGCTCATAAAAGCTGTTGAATATCAGGAAAATAAACATTATTTTACTTGCATATTTGGGATTTTTTTTGTACCTTTGTAGGTGAAATGAAGGCAAAGAAATCAGCAAATAGCAAAGTTCCCAGCAGGGCGTTACATGCCAAGAGTCGCAAGGATTCTTGTACAAACAACGTACACCCTGACGTTATTCTTGACGCTGATGAAGCATTGCGATATATTCTTGGAAGACTAACAAAACTCGAAGATGAAGTAGCTCCGATAAAGACTGAGAATAAGGAGTTGAAAAAGCGTAATGGATACCTTGAGTCGCAACACAGACAAGATCTTGCAAAAATCAAGAAACAGAATGCGGAAATCTGCACACTTAAGGCTCGTCTCGACAAATTGGAGAAACCAAAGAAAGATAGCCACAACAGCAACACACCTCCGTCTAAGGAAGATATTGCAGCCTCCGAGGAGAGGAAGCGTACAAAGTCATTGCGTGAGCCATCTGGCAAGAAGTCAGGAGGTCAGCCAGGACATAAGGGAAGTACTTTGCAAAGGGAAGAGAGATCTGATTTTTATGTAGAGGTACCATTGGACAACTGCCCGGACTGCGGTGAAGATTTGTCAAATGTTTCGGGTATTCAGAAGATGACTCGCCAGATGATAGATATAAACTTCCCGGCTCCAGTCATAACCCAGTACTCCATATTGGAGAAGGTTTGCCCTAATTGTGGGCATACTGTATGCAGCGAGTTTCCGGAAGGTGTAAACGGAGACGTATTCTACGGCCCGAATGTACAGGCCCTGGTTGTATATCTTTGTGAAGAGCACGCTGTATCATACCAGCGTATCAAAAGGCTCATGAATGATATGTTCCATATAGACATGAGTGAGGGTACGATCAACAATATAGTGCAAAGGATGACCAAGCGGGCAAGAGCACTTTACGAGAGAATCAAGTCAAAGATAGGCAAGTCTCCAGTAGCTGGCGCAGATGAGACGGGTATAGACATTGCGGGAGTCTTGCATTGGCTGTGGGTATGGCAGACAGAAACTGCGTCTTTTTTCAAAGCACATGCAAAACGTGGTCACAAAGCAATAGAGGATACATTTGACAAGGGACTCCCAGATACAGTACTTGTAACGGACAGGCACGGAGCTTACTTCAGCATGAATGTCAAGACCCACCAGATTTGCCTCGTACATCTCCAGCGTAATCTCGTTTATCTGACAGAGTTGCAACCTGAAAACCAATGGCCCAAGGACATGCTCAATCTCATAACAGACGCAATGAAGCAACGCAGAGAAAAAGCATGGGAGGAAATAGACCGTGAAGGGTTGAAAAAACGACTGGACGAACTACTTGACGGACCTCTTGGAACTGATGACAAGGAGTTTACTGGTATGCAGAAGGGATTGTCTGGTAAAAAGGACTATATCTTCACTTTCCTTGACAACCCTGATGTCCCATATGACAATAATGCAAGTGAACGGGCAGTTAGACCGGCAAAGACGAAGCAGAAAGTCGCAGGACTTTTCCGTACGTTCCTTGGAGCCGAAGCGTATGCAGTAATACACTCCGTCATTGATACTGCCAAAAAGCAAGATCTTTCTCCGTTCCGTGAGTTACAATTAATAGCACAGCTCAAACCGAGCATGCTGACATTATAAACAGCCTCATATTTTGTAAAAGAACGATTTACTCTCGTTGGTTGCAACGAGGGAAGTCGTGCATGGGGGAGTACGACAAACCTACCTGAGTAGTTACAAAATATCTTAACGACTGTTAAAAGTTTGCATTTTTAAGGAAGCCACCTCCTCTTAGGTAATAGGTAAATACGTTTATTTTTAGTGAAAAGTGTTCTAACAAGACAGTACTCTTCTCCTTAGTTATAATCCCGAGACTTCGTCCCGGGTTACTCTCGCTACGCTCGGTACTGTCTTCCAGACAGACCACCTGACAACACAATCATCAAACAACTAAACAACAAAACAACAAAACAACCAATCACACCTAAGTCCGCGCCTTTTCCTTCTTATACAACTGCCAAGAATTGATGATATTATGCCAGATGCTGTAGAAACCTCCTACTACGGAGGTGATGGGATTGAGGAAGACGAGACCCATCCAGATGATGAAGACTGTGTTTTTCTGTCCGAATGCTTGTCCTGCCGTGATGGCGCTGCGCTCTTGCTCATCTATGTAAGGGGCAAAATGAGACTGTGAAGTGGATGTTTCTGCCGACTTGACGGTTGGCTGTGGCCATCGTCTGCCTATCTTTCTTCCGAGCCAGAACTGCATCACACAGCAGATGGCACTCACCAAAGCGAGGGCAAGGAGCAGGCTGACTGGAGTCTTACACTCGACTATGGTGCGCACAGTCACGGTGATAGCGAGGGCAAGGGCCACGAGCCATAAATAGAAAGCGAGGTCGGAAATGGCAAGAAGCTTGTCTTTCAGCAGGGGGGAATAATGCCTTATCACAAGCGCAACAAACAAAGGGCAAAGCAAAAGCGGGAACACCTTACCCATAATCATGAAAAATTCGGTGTAGAAATCCAGTCCGACATGTGGTTCTACGAGCGTAAGAAAACCTGGGGCGAGCAATGAAACCATGAGATTACAGAGCACCAGATAGGTCACAACGCCACTGAGAGAGCCTCCCAGCTTATGCACTATCACTGCTGAAGCCGTGGCTGTGGGGCATATAAAGCAGAGCATTGCTCCCTCACAAAGTATCTTACCATCGTTCACACCCAATAAAGACAACGAGCTAAGCATTCCTATCCCAATAGCAAGCAATGAGAAAAGGACGAAGAATGCGCCCTGCGTGAAGAGAAGCACGCCGTGCCAGCGATGCGGTTTGAGATCGCGAGGCTCCACTTTGAGGAATGAGAGCATGAGCATGGAGAAGATGAGGGCAGGCTGAAAGTAATGTGAGACGACATAATAGAAGGCGTTTCTCACATCATCATCAGGTATTGCCGCATCAAATACGTAATAAAGCAATACTCCTATCACCATGGACACTGGCAGTTTCCATGTCCTTATCAACTGTATAATCTTATTCATAGTTTCTGGTTGTGGGTCGTGACATAGATGGTAGATTTGGCATAGATGGTAGATTTGGCTGGAAGCCAATACCGAGCGTAGCGAGAGTAACCCGGGACACAGTCTCGGGATTATAGACATGAAGAGAATGGCTGTCTGGAAGACAGTACCTCCTCAAAAAAGAAACATCAATAGATAAAAACACAGAATAAACAAAGAAAAATATATTTGTTTATTTTTATTTATTGATATTTTATTCATCAACTAACCCAAATCCTTCCTGATCTTCCATTCCTGCGGATAGAGATTATTGGCACGGTTGCCTATATTCTTGACGAATCCTAAGGGATGACCATGATAACACACCACTACATAGCCACGAGGCGCTGATGAATCCAGCACGATAGCCTCATGATGGAGATAGCGCAGGGCATCTTCCAGAGTGAGTTTGGCACGCGGATACTTATCTTCTGGAGTGGTGATAAGCAGGGCTTCTGCGTGAGCAGGAATGAGTTGCGGTGGCTTATTGCCCTTGGCATTCCCAGTTTTCTCTTTCGCATTCCCGTTTTTATCCTTTGAAGAGGAATATTTCTCCTTACGCTGTTCGGCTTTTGCATTCGGTTTGGTGCGCTGAACAGCCTCATAATGTCCGTCACACATGATGCGAAGGCATCCCTTTGGCTTAGTTTTCACCACATCATCTCCATTCTTTCTGAGTACCGCCATAAAGAGACCTTCGCCACGAGTCACACCAGGAATAAAGCGATAGACAGGCTGTTGTTGCCATTCAGGAAGCAGAGAGCCCGTGATATTCCATTCATCTTCTATCTTTATAGGCAATAATTCGGCTCCAAACTTCTCGCAAATCCAGCGCACATTCTCCTCATCTTCATGAGTATTGAAGGTGCACGTACTATAAACGAGTATGCCATTGGGACTAAGGCAAGGCCAAATATCCTCTATTATGCTACGCTGAAGGGCGGTGCATTTCATAACATTCTGCATACTCCACTCTCCTATCGCTCCGCTATCCTTGCGAAACATTCCCTCACCAGAGCATGGCACATCGCACAGTATGAAGTCAAACTGCATTCCTGAGCGCTGATAGTCGATGGCATAATTATTTGTCACCACCACTTTCGGATGTCCTTGCTTCTGTATATTCTCCATCAGGATATTGGCGCGACGACGATCTGGCTCATTACTATAAAGCATATAGCCTTCGGGCAAAGCAGCGCGAAGTAGCGTTGACTTGCCTCCTGGAGCGGCGCAGAGGTCTAATGCCACGCCTTTCTCTGGCAGATAATCGGGTGCTAACTGCCTTATCACTTCGTCGAGAAACATGGATCCTGCCTCTTGAACGTAATAGACTCCGGCATGGAGCAAAGGATCAAGAGTGAAATCAGGTCGCTCTGAGAGATAGAAAGCATTGCGGCACCACGGTATTGGCTCACTGATAGCGAGGCTTTCATCATCTTCTCTCTTTTTGAATGGATTGTATCTTACGCTTACCGGCACGTTGCCTTCGAAGGAAGCGAGATATTGCTCCCATCTTTCTTTGCCGAAAAGCTTGGATGTATAGTCGGTAAAATCTTTTGGTAACATTTTTAGTTGTTTTGTTGTTTGGTTGTGGGGTTCGCTTGCGGAATAAAATATCAATATAAAAAAACAAAGAAAAAAATAATTGTTTATTTTTATTTATTGATATTTTATTCCTCGACAAAACCACATTATTATTTATTGATGTTTTATTTTCTCAACCAGACAACCAATTAAACTATTCTAAATCAAAACTGAACGCATCATCATCAGTCTCCTCCTCATTCTCCACTGGTTTCTTGGGAGGATTCTTCAGATTGCCGTCCTTGTCGAACATATTATATGTGGTGCGGAGCACCTTAAATTCGGTTCTGCGATTGAGGGCATTCGCTGTCTCCTGCTGTTCAGGTTTGAGTTTGAGGATAAATTCCTCGGTCAGCACATCGTTTTCCTTAAGCCAAGGATAGCGTTCAGCCACCTTCCTGCGTATCGTCTTCGGCTTTTCCTCACCGTAACCTACAGGAGTCAGACGGTCAGGAGCAATGCCATGATTTATCAAATACTTCACCACGCTCTCTGCTCTCTTCTGCGAAAGCGTCTTATTGTAAGCCTCTGCTCCACGGTAATCAGTGTGGGCAGACAGTTCTATGGTGATATTAGGATTCTCATTGAGCATCAATATGAGCGAGTCGAGGGCGTTCTTGCTCTCAGGCAGGAGAGTAGCCTTGTCGAAGGCATAGAAGATATTGTCGATGAGCACAGGCGCTGAGATGGAAGCAAGGGGGAACTGCAGGTCATAGACCTTGGATTCCTTCACGCTGTCCACATGTATTTCCTCCTTGTGGTTGAGGAAACCGCCGCACATTCCCAGTATGATATAATCGACACCGGGCTTCACCACATATTCGAAAGAGCCGTCGCCACGCACTCCAAGTCGCATATTCGTCCCGTCGGTGCCCACTATTCTCGCTTCACCAGCGGTGAGCTCATAGCCATCTTGCTCATATATCCATCCGCGGATGGTCTGCACTATCTCTGGATTATAGAAGGAATAGATATGGTCCCATCCTCTTCCATCGCCACGATTGCTGGAGAAGAATCCCTGATTGAGTTGTCCTTGGAAGGTCATACCGAAGTCATCGCCTTGCGAATTGAGCGGATAACCTGGGTGGGAAAGATGATATTTGCCATCCTCGCCCACTGTGGCAATGAATATATCCAATCCTCCAAAGCCGGGATGACCATCACTTGAGAAATAGAAATCGCCATAAGGACGGAATGTAGGAAACATCTCATCGCCCGGTGTATTTATCGGTTCGCCGAGATTCTCCACTCCCACAGGTCCGTTAGCGGTCAGTCTAATGCGCCAGATGTCGAGTCCTCCCTTTCCTCCAGGCATATCACTGACGAAATAGAGCCACTCTCCATCTGGGGAAATGGCAGGATGCGCATAGGAGGAGAGCGTGTCATTAGTGATAATAAGCGGAGTCGTCTTGCCCCAAGAGGCGTCAGAACGCTGTGCGGTGACTATCTGTGCAAAGCGCGGATAGGAAGCATCTGAGAGGCATTGCGTCAGATACATGGTACTTCCATCAGGGGAGAGGCAACAGGCTCCCTCGTCATATTCGGTGTTGAGTCCGCTCTCTATGGTCTGTGGCTTGCTCCATTTGCCTTTATCATCCTTGTCAGAGAAGAATATGTCGCCAGGCTTTGCCCCCGTAATACCGCTGAGTTCATCGCCCAAAGCATCGTTTCTGGTGGACGAGAAATAGAGTCTATCCCATTGATCTCCTGCGAGAACGGGGCAGTAATCGGCACGTCTGGAATTGAATTCAGACATTTTCTTGACGGTATAGTCCGACCCTTGCTCTTTCCATTTCGGAGCCATCCTGGCGGAAAGGAGTCCATTTCTCACCAGAACATTATTAGGCATAGAGTCATTGAGCAATTCAAACTCGGCAAGGGCACGCTTGTATTCCCCATTCTTCAGCAAGAGACGGGCATAGTCGAGGCGATCATCGAGCGTAGCGACATTATATCTCAGCGCATTGCGATAGGCAGAGATGGCCTTCTGCGTGCTGGAGATATGGCGATAGCAGTGTGCCATCTTCAGTGCTCTCTGTCCGCGTAGTTGCCTCTCTTTGGCTGGCGTCTTGGTGTATGCCTTCTTGAATTGCTCTGCAGCGTCATGGTATTCACCTATGGCAAGAAACTTCTCTCCCTTGCGCATGGCATTATCTGCCGCACAGGAATGCAGCATAAGCGCCACGGCAAGGAATGCCATCAGGAGATAATATGTTTTGATTATGCGAGTCATATATATTTATATATAACTCTGTTTGTTGGGAATTATTGTTAAGTAGGTAATCAAAATAATCTTGATTACCTACTTATATAATTCTATTTGTTTGGATTTATTGTCAAGAGTGTTTTTTTTCTATTTCCCTAAAACATAGGTCTGCCCTTCTGCATCCAAGCCTGACAGCGACACTTTGACGCGTGTCTCACGACAATTATTATAGAAAGAGGTGGTGAAAGTGCCGTTCTTATCCAGTTTCACGTTTGGATTCCAGTATAGCGTGCGACGATAATCCGTAGGTGTCTGCGGAATTGCCGTGCTGTAATCAGGGTTATAGTATTCCTCCGTGTAAGCTATTCCCGGGAAGATGTAGCGTCGGTCACGGTAAGTGTAACGCTTTCCTTCGTCAGGGAGCGGCACAAAGTCGAGTGTCACGTCCGCTGAATTGGCGGCAGAGACATCGAAAGAGTCGGTGCGAAGCTCGTAGTCGGTGAACACGCGCACCTCATTCATACGGTTAAGATGCAGGAAATCAAACATCTTGGCAGAGGACATAGGCTTGTCAAACTCCGTCACCGTAGGGGTATAGTTGCGATAGAACGTGGATTTCTCCACCATAGCGCGGACGTTCATGCCACGGTTTACGCGTCCCATATTGCCGAAGAGGTAAGTACAGACCTGATAGGGGAACGTAGCCGCATTGAACACGCCCATCGACAGTCCATAGTCGGTCACGTCATTATAGAGTCTGTACGTGTCGCACACCATCGCCGGCTTGGTGAAATCTATGGCACGCTTGCCTCTGCGCTTTGCCTTCACATAGACAGTCTGCAGGGTATGGTTTCCAGCAAGCTTGCTGCTCTCGGGTATATTCTCGTCATCCTCCACGTCAACAAACTGTATCTCAGGCGAATTGACCTGATACCATGAATATGGCTGTGAGAATATCGGGAAGAACATATCGCGCTTTACGAAGTAATCTGGTATGCTGCGCTCGTCTCTCCAGCCCTTGTCCTTGGTGGAAGCCATACATTTATCTATCGAATCCTTTGGATTATAAGCCTTTACAAAGAGCACTGCATCGTCATAATAAGGTGGCAACTGGAAGGAGAATCTTCCCTTGCGGTCTGTTCTGACCACCACTCCTGCCGTATCGCCATCCTTTGACACCTCCGCTTCCACGCAGACTGGACGATTCTGCACTCTGCCTTCTTCATATTCGGCAACGGCATACTCCACGTTTTCCTCCGTCACTTCGGTGGATATTCCGGTGCCGTCATCCTCTGTATCTTCCTTCAATGTGGTGGTCTCTGTCAGTCCTTCTATCTTTGCGAGCGCCTCTTCCGCCACGTTGGTGGACTGCATCATGCCGACAAGGTCATCTATTTCGAGAATCGAAGCGGTGGAAAGCAATTTATAGACGGTGCCTTCAAATGTCGTGGTCTTTTCCGGAAGATAGCGGAACTGCGCCACCCTCTTGTACCTGCGCCATCCCTGCACCATCATCAGGAGGTCGAGATTGCGGCGGTGTACCTCATCATCGGCAGCGAAATAGTAGCCTGGCGTAGGCACGAACCCTTTGAGCTCGCTCGACAATAGCATGTCCGTCATCATGTTTCCATCATCATAAGCAGGATCATCAGTCTGCGTATCACGCACTGCCAAGCTTATTACTCCATTGGTCTTCATACCGCTTTCCAGCCTCATATCCACCTTGGCGTAAGGCTGGAGCGTGGATTTTGCGCCTATCTCCGCATCGGCAGAGGTGAGGGAAACCTTCACCGGCTTGCCGTAGTCATGATTATTGACGAAGAAAAGGCGTGAAGCCACAGGACTGGCATCGGCTCCATAGACGATTATCTCATTGATTCCCGTAGGCAATGGCTTTGGCAGTTCATTGAGATTGACGCTTCCGCTGCCATTGAGACGATGGAAATGCTGGAGTCTGCCTCGGCAAAGCACTGCCAAAGCGCATGGCTCTGCCCCACCCGACTTCAATGTCACGATGCGTTTCTCCGCATCAAATGCGAGTGCGCATCCGTCTGTCGGCTTCGGCAAGCGGAAGGTCCATTCCTTGTTGTTCCATGTGAATGTGGCCTTGGCAGTCTGGTCGGTTGGTGTGAAGAGGAAGGTACCCTTGCCCAAATGCGTAGTCTTTATCTTTGTTCCGTCGGAGAGTGTGCCTTCGATGTCAATGAGTTGACCATTGTGGTCCTTCACTTCGAAGGCAATCCTTCCGCTTATTCCCTTCACGCATTCTCCTCCTTCGGGGAAGAAAGTGACGGAAAGGCGCGGATGCTCCTTTGCCACATTCTGCCGAGGACGCTTGGATATGTATCTCTGACCGTAGTCGCCCGGTGTCTTTGGCTTGTTGTAGATTGGCACCACGCGTGAATAAAGTCCCTCGAAATCACGGAAATAGTCGGCGCACATCTGCTTGTTGTAGAATCTGCGCTCGTCTATGAAGGTGTAATCCTTATGCTCTACATTGAAATTCAGTTGCCATTTCGTGTAGGCCCTCACCTCATAGTATCCGGAATAGAGACTGTCCGGCAAGGCAAACTGTCCGCAAGTGGCGCCGTTACCTGACACGATGACGTGCTGTCTCTCCACCACGAAGCCGTCGGGAGAGAGCAGTTCGACATAGAGCAGTTTGCTCATCATTGTGGGTTTGAGGTTGTCTGCCTGCACCACATACGCCTTATACCATAGTGTGTCGCCCACGAAATAGCAGTTGTTGTCGAGGTGCAGATACACTTTCTCCTGTATCTGCGGTTTGTTTCTCAATACCGTTTCAAGTGAATCAATGGCATCTGCATTCGCTGTCAGGCTGAGCAATGCCAGTAGTAGGGTTGTGATTGCTTGTTTGTAATTCATAATTCTTAATTCGTAATGCATAATTCATAATGCACAATTAGTAATGCAGGCTTTTATCATATTGACGAAAGAATGCGCATTTCGTTTAATTCATGCGAATAAATTGTTGTTGTTTTGTTGTCTTGTTAACTTGTAAACCAACGGTAAAAGCCGTTGGCACAGTGGCGGATTGGTTGAGTCGTTGATTATGGATTATACATTATGCATTATGAATTATGCATTATGAATTAAAGGAATCACATTCTCCCTCCTGCAACTGAGTATTTCTCGCCATTACGCTCGATGACCACGTTGCCATGCTGGATGTATTTCCTTGCCTTCTGCTGGCTCTGTGCAGCCACTACCTCAGTAATTGCTGTGGCATCTGAGCAATAGAGGGTTACGACGATGCACACCTGCTTCTTGGCAATGGAGAAAGTGAGGGTGCCGGAGGCAGGAGTGGCGAGGGTGATGGTGTGGGTTACATTCTGCGCTTCATCATTGACCTTGGCAGGAAAGACATACTGCGTGCTGGAGAAAGTCTCGCCATTGAGCTTTGAGATGTAGGCATCAGCGTCGGCATAGTTGTCATATCCTGAGAAAGAGACCTTCACCACCTTCTTGTCCTTTGGGAGAGTCACCGTATAATCAGCGCTCGAAAACTTCACCGTACTGTTTTTCCCTGCTCCATAGCCCTTGTTCTTATTGTTGGCTACGGTGATGGAGTTGCTGAAATTCCATGTTGCGTCCTTATTAGTGGTGTTTGTCTCGCTTGAAATCACGTAACTCTCAAGGTCGCCACTCTCATTCTCGGCATCTATCTTCGCCTTCCAAGTCTCGTATGTCTTTATGACGCCGTCACACCAACTGCCCAAATACTGGTAACTTCTGCGGTTTTTTGCCATGAGCGATGTGGCAACGGTCTGTCCATACTTGTCTTTCGCGTCTGGCGTGTCGTCGTAATTGTAGAGATGGCGATAGAACAATTCCGGATAGTCATTGGAATAGATGGCGAATATAGGCTGGTAAGCCTTTGTCTCATCGTAAGAAGCCTCAAGGATGTCACATTCCGGATAAGAATACCCCGTGAGATGATGGGCGCGCGACTTGCCTCTCGCCTTCAGTTTGTTGTAGAATTTCTGATATATCTTCTTTCCGCTCTCGCCTCCTATCTGGATAAATCTGCCCCAGAGATTAGTACCTTGCTTCTCCACGATGTGGCGGTCAGCCTCACCTTTCGCGTTGGTATAGTCCTCTACTGTAGCATTCTCCTTGTATTTATGACTTTTAAGCCATTCCACGGCGGCGGTGATAGACTGCTGTATTTCTTCAGAAGGCTTATTGATTGACATGAGATAATAGAGCAGGTTGGCAGATTCATATCCGCTGACTGACGGCATCTCATGCGGACGTCCCTCAGTAGGGAGGAAGTCAGCCGCATCATGCTGTGCGCACCAAGCCGCCTTCACGCCGTTGTCGTCTATCTGGCAATTGATTACGCACTCTATCGCCTTGTCCCATTGTGCCTTGCATTTCTCGCGGGTGGCATCGTCCACGAGACCTGCGAAGTCGCCTTTCCCCTCAGATATTTCTTGAAGAATACGCATCATATTGAGCATCAGGTCGTCATTGAAGGTGATATAGTTCTGATAGCTAAACTTATCCGAGGATAGAGGCCAGTACTGCGCCCATCCGCCTTTCAAGCTATTGCCAGAGACGAAGATGAGGTCGAGGGCTCTTTTGAAAGCATCGAGGAAGCGCTGTTGGTGGGTTTGCTGATACACCTTAGCGAGGAAGCGCATCTCCTGGGTGGTGGCATTATTGTCAAAGCAGGAATGGATGCTGCGTCCATTGTCTCCGTTGAGCTTCTGTCGGGCAGTCAATTCGCTGGTGGACAGTTTATGAAACTGATCATTCTTCATCCATCCGCCGTTAGTTTTCTGCACAGAGACGAGCGTATCAGCCACGCTGATAGCTTCAGCGGAGCCATACCATTCCGTTCCCATTTTTCCGGAGCATATCTCGCCCCATTTCAAGTTTTTGTAGGACTGCGCATTCATTGCCATGAAAATCATGAGCAAGATTGCAAGAGTAAAGATTTTTCTCATTTGTTGGTCAAGTTAGTAATTCGTAATAGTAATTGGCTACAAAGGTAATAAATTATTTTTTTATTACAAAGAGTTGGGGGAATTATTTGTGGTTTAGTGAAAAGTGTTCTAAATGAAGAATGTAGAATCCCTTAAATGAAGAATGATGAATGAAGAATGAAGAATCCGGATTACGTTCTCCGCTTTGAGGTTCTTAGTGGAATTTCTCAAGCAAACAAGACTAACTCCCATTCTTCATTCTTCATTCATCATTCTTCATTTAAGGGATTCTTCATTTAACGACTTCTCCTGATGACCCTATCAATCTCAACGATGTCAGCCTCACTCATTCCCTTACGTAGAGCGGAGAGGGCTTGTACGGCTCTTTGTCGCTGGTCGGCATTAGCCACTCTCTCAAAGCGAACCATCTCCTTGATGATAGCCATGCGGTCGTCACGGTTGGCGTTGTTCTTCATCTGTTCAAGGATATTGATGATTTCATCCACACGATTGGTGTCTTTCTCATTGATAATCCATCGTATAGTCATGCAGTCGGCGAGAAGACGTGCTTGCTTATAGCCTGCTTTATCGAGGAGATTGAGATCTTCTATTCGCTTTTGGAAATCGATATTTAGCATCTTGTGCATTCTGAAATCCTCTTGAAACACCGTCATTATCTTCTCTTCCACCACTGCTCTTCCCATTGTCTTCTCAAAGGATGGTCTGTAAGTAAGGAGACGTAAGAAAGTGGCCATTTCTGGATTATTAACATCAGAGACAATCATATTCCAGTTTTCTGGTTTTACCCACTGAGTTTCAGGTATCGAACAGAGATATTCATCGACAACGATAGGCAGGTTATTATCACCGAGATTACGCAGATAAGTGATGTATTCTTTCACAAAACTGCTATCTCTACGTCCTTCCTTATATTGCTTATTCCATGATGCTTTATCCAAAGCGCGCTTCATTTGCTCTACGAAAGAGATCTTCAGACTGAGGCATTTGGCTCCTTCTTCTTTGCAAAACAGGGTTCCGTTGGGATTGATGACGAGGAATGTAGGGTAAATGCCCACTTCATAATTCTTGCGCACAGCAGGTCCGTCGCCTTCATCCATATCCATAGAGAGGCAGATATAGCGGTCATTGAAGAAATCTCCGCATTCTTTTTTCGGAAATTCGTTCTTCATCAGATACTTGCATGGCACACACGTCTTGATGTAACAGTCGATGAATATCTGCTTGTTTTCTTCTTTTGCTTTGACAAAAGCCTCTCGTAATGGTATTTGTAGGAAGTTGATTCCTTCGTTTTGTGCCTGTGAAATTGCAATATTTGCAACAAACATCAAGCATAATAAGATTAGTTTTCTCATTGTTTTCTGAATGGTTTTTCGATATTTAAGGAGGTCAGAAATGGTGAACAATAGCGTAGCTTCGCCATTGCTCACCAATATACTTACCTATTCTTATTTCTTAGGTCCTTCGGCAATGCCTTGCAAGTCAATGCCATACTTTGTCTTCATGTAAGAGATAGCTTGCTCAAACTTCTGTGCCACGAGCGGGAACTTATCCTTCGGATACATCTGGTAGAACTCAGCACGAGTGTGAACCATAGCTGCTCTGACATAAGAAAGGAAGTAGTCGGCATAGTAACCACCTGAGTTGTAGTTTGGATTCTTGAAGTAAGAGAGGGAGATAGACCATACTCCTTCATCCACCATATCATCATTTATCCAACTGATGAAACCACGATTATATACATAATTCGGGTTGTTAGGATTGCTTCTGTTGAGCCTTGTGGTGAAGTCGATGCCGTCACGCCAGCCTTCTGGATCTACGATAGTGCCGTCCTTCTTCAGGTTTGTCAATATCTGGTTGATAAAGCTGTAACGATTTTTCTTCAGGCTCTGTGGGTCTTGACTCTGAATCTCAGACTTCTTGAAACTGATAGCCCAGTAATCGAAACCGTCAAACTTTGTTGGAGTAAAGCCTGGAACAATCTCTTCCTGAGTGCCAGTACCTGTGCCAGTTCCTGTACCTGTACCGGTTCCTGTACCTGTACCGGTGCCTGTACCGGTGCCTGTTCCTGTACCGGTGCCTGTGCCTGTACCGGTTCCTGTACCCGTGCCTGTTCCTGTGCCATCCCAAGTTCCTGTACCAGTACCTGTGCCTGTACCGCCAGTACCTGTACCAGTGCCTGTGCCTGTACCATCCCAAGTTCCTGTGCCTGTACCTGTGCCTGTGCCTGTGCCTGTACCGCCAGTGCCTGTACCTGTGCCACCAGTACCTGTACCACCAGTGCCTGTACCGCCAGTACCAGTACCACCAGTACCTGTGCCACCAGTACCAGTATCACCACCAGTACCGCCGCCACCATTGAAGTCTGGATCGACACCTCTTAGGTTTTTGAGCATATAAATCTTGACAGGGAATGTGGAGCGTATCATTTCTGTGGAGACATAAGGGAATACGTTGTCCTTGAAGAAATCAACATAATATGTGATTTCATCACTTGGAACATCGTCGCCATAATATAGTTTTCCCGTTCCGATACCTGTCCATCTTCTGTTAAGGTCGGCAGCTGTAATATCTTTATACAAGAGATACACGCCATAAGTATCGTGGATTTGCTTTATCTCCTCATCCCAAGGGTTATTGCCTTGGGGGAAAGTCATTCTCAAGACAGAGTAATTGCCCGATGGAGTAATCGGATCTTCTGTCATATCGCAAGCCGACAACATGAAAGAAGCGGCAATGGCATAAAATACTATTTTTTTCATGAGTCTTACTTTTTAGTTGTTACACCTACTCGCTTTTCCCCCAGAGGGTTTTGTTCGAGTCTTATATTCTTCTCTATTGCCACGTCAGGGATAGGCACTGTGTAGAGTGGATCCTTCTCCTTGAGGGTATAAGTGGTCACTGTGTTCTTGGAATCATACCAGATATGCTTTATCTCCGGCATTCCCCAACGGCGCAAGTCATACCAGCGCTGGCTCTCAAAACATAGTTCGCGCCTACGTTCATTGTGGATAAACTCCACCAGTTTGTCAGCCTCTGTGATGTTTACTGCCTTGTAATCATCTGGAGCAAATCTCTTCTGACGGAGATTGTTGAGCGCATTGAGTGAGAGTTGGAGATGGTCTGTACCGCCTGTTGTCTTATAGAGCATTGCCTCTGCTTCCATATAGTTGAGGTAAGCCTCTGACAGGCGCATACTTCTGCCGAAGACTCCAGTGCCTCCTGTAGGACGGTAAGCATTGTTTACATTGAGCTTTCCGATAGCCAGAGGAATAGTGTCATTATATCCGAAAGGCTTTCTTACGATGTAACGCTCGTATCGGAGGTCGGTTGGCTCGTATGAATCGAGAAGGTCCTGCGAAGCCTGGAAATATGTATGACTGGCTGCTCCGGAACTGTTCTCCGTGGCATAGCTCTCCACCCATCCTGCCCAGTCGCTTACCTGACCGTATGGCCAGATGACTTCTGGCGAACTGGCAAATGAATGATAGTTTATGTAAGTACGTGTGGTGCGACCGTTTTCTGTGGTTTCGGTTGGCACGGTGTTGAGGTCAAGGAGCTGGAACTTGGTGTTGTCCATCACCTTCTTTGCATAAATGGCAGCCTCTTCCCATTTCTCCATATATAGATATGTACGTGAGAGGAGCAGTTGAACCATCGGCAAACTGGTGCGATAGTTGGTCTTCCACTGGCTTGCCACAGGCAGACGCTCGTAGAGTTTCTCTGCCTGAAGAAGGTCTTTGACTATCTGGTCATACACGTCCTTCACCTTGTTTCGGGTCAGAAGGTTCTCCTCTACTCCACTGCGGAGCTTCAATGGCACGCCGAGAGCATCTGGATTATAATTGTATGGCTGTCCGAAGATATTGACAAGGTTGAAATAATAGAATCCACGCAGTGCGTAAGCCTGTGCCTGAACATTATTCATGTCATCGTCAGAACCTGTCACGGTGTCGATATAATCGAGCACTGCATTGACGCCTTTCAGCTTTCTGTAGTACGTGTAGTACATATCATTGCGGGTGACGCCTGCCGTCTTCATGATTTCAAACATATCAGGCTGCCAGGTATATGATGCCAGGAAAATGTTTTCATCATAGTTATCATCAGGTTCCTGCCATGCTGCCGCTGTGACATCATCGTCCATCATGGTGAGGAAATAATTGAATCCTCCCATATCATTGCGTGGGTATGCTTCACCGAGGAGTATCTCATTGAGTGAAGTGACATCCTTTGGGACAAACTCACTCTGGGATTTCGGGTCAAGGAAATCTCCGCAACTGGTCAATAATAATGCCGCCCCAAGGACTCCGGTTATGCTGTTGATATATTTATTCATATTCTATTTTCTTATTTATAAGTAGTTGTTCAAGATATTGATTGATATATTGATTTGCTACTTTGGTTTAGAAAGAAGCACTCAGACCGAAAGAGAATATTCTTGGCTGAATACTGTTGCCTAACTCTGGATCGAAGCCATTCCACTTCTTGCTGGCAATGACAAAGAGATTGTTTGTATTGCCGCTGACGGAGATACTTGTGGCATGGAGCTTCTGGCATATTGCCTTCGGCAGATAATATGAGAATGACAACTGCGTGCAGCGCAGGAACGAACCGCTGACTATTCTCGCTGTGGAGTTCGACCACATGGAGTAACGGTCTGTGAAGAGTCCGTCTGGCGTGTAGAGATTGAGGATATCCACCACCGAAGTGTAGAGTCCCGGGATATTGGTGTGGGCTTCGTCGCCTGGCTGCTTCCATCTCTCTGTCAGTTCCTTTGACAGATTGCTGAGCGGACTCGGCATCTTGCCGCTGGTGAATGCTGAGTATGGGTTAGGCAGGCGCTTCTTTGAGCCGAGGATAAGGGCGAAGCTTGCGCTCAACTGCAGATCCTTCCAGCGCACGCGCGGATTGATACCACCGGTGAAGTAAGGCTCTGTCTGACCTGAATAGACGAGGAAGGTAGTAGGGTCGATTGACTTGTCTTCACTCACCTTCTCCACAGTGGCATTGTTAAACATAGGGAGACCTGTCTCATGATCCAGTCCTATGAAGTCATACGACCAGAAAGCATTGAGAGGATAGCCCTTCTTGAGCGGACGGCTGCTGTTGCCGGAGATGAAATCACGATGCGTCAACTCGTCTGCACGCGCTGTTCGGTCGTCGGTCTCCGTCTTGTTCCAGTTCTTGGAAGCATTGAAGCCGATGTTCACCGTGAGGTCCTTGGTCTTTACTGGAGTGATATTCAGGGTATATTCCAGTCCGTGATTGTAGATGATACCGCCATTGAGCTTGAGTGTTCCCATGCCGTATTCTTCTGCCACGTCCTGTTCGATGACTGCATTAGAGCGACGTCCATAGTATTCGAGACTCATTGAAATGCCATTAAACACCTGCATATCCATACCGAGGTTCCATGTGCGGGTGCGTTCCCACTTGAGGTATGGGTTTGGAAGGCTGGAGATAGTGGTGTAATATTCATTATATCCTGCGAGGATGCCGCCATACTGGGCAATGAGGTCTGGGCTTACAGAGTTGACTACGTTACCCTGTATGCCGTAAGTAGCGCGGAGATTCAGTTGATTGAGCCATTTCACGTGGTCCTTGATAAATTTCTCCTCTGCTATCTTCCATGAGATTCCGAATGAATATGTAGGGTCAAACTGCTTGTTGACATCCTGTCCGAAACGGTTTGAAGCATCTGAACGGATATTCATATTCACCACGTATCTGTTCATCAGTGAGTAAGCGAAGGTGCCAAAGAATGACATATAGTTGGATGTAGTGTTGGTGCTACTCCATCCTCCCTCAAAGAGTTGTCTGAGAGCGCCCCATCCTATGCTCTGTGCACCACCGATTGGTGTGACATCTTCTGGCAATGATGGTGAGACAAGGCTCTCGCCTCTCTCAGGCACAAAGCCCCATACATTGTTTGCCTTGCCCTTGCTCTTGGATGATCTCACCTCCATACCGAGCATCATATTAAATCTGTGTATCTCATTGAAGGTCTTGGAAGCCACAAGCTTATGCTGCATATTGAGAGAGAGCATAGAGGAATTATTGGTGGTCAACTGTCCTCCAAATGGCAACAAAGCAGCCTTGAAGAGGTCACTGCCTGGCTCTGCTCCGCCTACTGGATAGCCGCGATAGAGCATTTCGATTGTGGAAGTGCGCTCTCCGAGGAAACTCTCCATGTCATTGGTGCTCTGCGAGAGTGAACCTACAAGCTGATAATTCAGCCAATCCAATATCTTATAGTCGATATTTGCAGAGGCATTGAATGTGCTTGCCTTGTTCTTGCTGTAACTGTTGTCCATCTCATTGAGCACGTTATATCCATACATATTGTTGGAACCCAATGATTTGTTGAGCTGATAGGTGTAGTATTGCTTATAGAATACGCGGTCACCATTCTCATCATAGCAAGGCACGGCACGGCTTGTAGCCAGAGCGTATGACTGCGGACTTACGCCACGATAGCCTTTACTGTTACGAATGCTGCCATTGATGCTGAATGAACCACGGAGACGCTTATTAAACTGCACTCCGATATTCAGGCGAGTGGTAAACTGATCCTGGTCATTTCCCTTCTCAGTGCCCTTGCTGTCCTGATAGCCGAATGAAGCATTGTAAGTGACTTTCTCCGTTCCTCCCGCTATGCTGAGATTATGATTCTGGCTGAATGAGTTGCGGCACAGTATCTTGAGCCAGTCGGTATTGACGGTCTCAAGACGCTCCATCTGCTTCATGAAGTCTGCTTCTGAAATCTGGTTTTTGTTAAACATATTCATCAATCCCTCGTAAGTGTAAATCTGAGGGAGAGGGTCACCCTGGTAACGTACTCCTGCATCGTATGCTTCCTTACTAAACTGTATTCGCTCCTTGGAGTTCATGAAGTCAAACAACTGATATGTAGGGCGCACGCTGACAGAGAGATTGGTGGAGTAACGTATGCTCATACGCTCCGCCTTGCCCTTCTTGGTAGTGATGACGATGACGCCATTGGAAGCCTTAGAACCATAGATGGCTGTGGCAGAAGCATCCTTGAGCACCGTGATGGTCTCGATGTCCTGCGGATTGAGCCACGACACCTGACTGCCGATAAGCTCCTTCATGTCTGTGGTCATCGCCGCACTGGCATCGATGGAGATAGGGTCATCCTGTATGACACCATCTACTACCCATAGCGGGTCTGTATTACCGAGAATAGTAGAGCGACCACGAATGGAAATCTTCGGTGCTTGTCCGACACGGCTTGATGAATTGACTACCATCAGTCCGGCTATCTTGCCCTGAAGCATTTGGTCGATAGACTGGTAAGCAGGCATGAGGACATCCTCAGCTTTCACAGTGGAGAAAGCGCCTACCATATCTTTACGTGGCAGACGACCGTAACCTGTCTCCACGATTTCCACTTCATCGAGCGTGTTTTCATCCGACTCCATGGCGATGCGCATTCCGTTGCTGTTCTCATGGAAACGAACGGATTTCTTCTTCATTCCCACGAAATTAAAGTCGAGATAGTAAGTCTTGTCGGTAGCAAAGTCTGGAATGGCAAGTGAGAAGCGTCCATTCTTGTCTGTAGTTGTGCCGATTTTAGTTCCCCTCACTTTCACTGTGGCGCCTGGCAATGGTTCGCCAATATCATCTACCACCTGTCCTTTTGCCACTACACCCGCCTTTCGCGTCTGCATGGTAGATTGGGTACTCTTAACGTTGTTTTGAGCTGAACAAGTCAGCGTGCCTCCGCAAAATAGGGAGAGGCAAAGCAATGACGCCTTCAAAACATAGGTTTTCCTTTGATCATTCATATTGATAACCCTCCTTTATATATATAATGTGTAATTATTTACAAATTGTGTTGTTATTCCTGGGGTCTTCTTACCTAATAAAACTATTTCAAGTCTTTT
>OQVP01000248.1_pt1 | contig 20489 bp, 10 predicted proteins | sample 1691541 | NCBI WGS metagenome assembly OQVP01 (sample SAMN03418258, study PRJEB22391) | human gut metagenome | biome: human-gut; feature: organic feature; material: feces | host: Homo sapiens | place: Tanzania | collected 2013-01 | reverse complement strand
GTATGCCCATAATAGCAACATGGCAATGATGAAGTAGATGAATCGTGCCAAAACGCTGGCATACCATGCAGGATGTATTTCTACTGTAAATTCGCGTATGGGAGTTTCTTGCTGATTGTTGATAGCTTTGACACGGAAGTTGTAAGTGCCTGCTGGCAAGTGTGAGAATGTCACCTCGTTGATACCTGGTTGCATGAAGTGCCAGTCTTCTCCATTGATGCTGTAGGCATAGGCAATTTGCTCCGTATTATTATAGGTGAGGGCAGAAAACTGTAGGGTGAATGAGTTGTCATCGTGTGCCAAATCAAATTTCTTAGAGTAGAATACGCGTTCTTCCGTAATGGTATAGCTGCCCGATTCCATGCCGGGATATACGGTGCGATTGCCTACGATGAGGCGTGATACACATACGTTTGCTTTCCAAGAGTGTAGTTTTAGCTTGAGTGGATCAAACCAGTTGAGTCCTCCGGTTCCTCCGAGCAATAGCAATCGACCGCCATCAGCTGCAAAAACAGCTCCATCGCTAAACTCATTGCTTTGCAGTCCGCTTTCCAAGAAATAGTTATTGGTTTTTCCCGTCTTCACATGCAGTCGGCATAAGCCATGTATGGTGCCGATCCAAATATCGCCACGTGCATCTTCCGTCACAAAGGCAATGCTGTTGTCGGGCAGTCCGTTGTCGGTATTGTAGAGCTTTGCTTCTGTACTTCCGTTGAAATAGCAATATACTCCATTTTCTGTTCCATACCACACGTTGCCTCTGCTGTCTGCAAAAACACAATGTGAGAACGATCCGTAATTGACGCAGTTGGTGGAGAATTTGCTTACCCAGTTGTTTGTGGCAATATCCATGCATGCCAAACCTACCGATGTGGCAACATAGATATATTTATGGTCGGGCGACAGCGCAAGTTTCATGATATAGTCGTTGGGAATACTATTGATATGTCTGTCGTTGTAGGCTTTTGGTAATTGTCTGAATATCTTAAGGCTACCATCGGGCCGACGACATATCAGTCCATTTCCCATAGTGGCTATCCAGATATTCCCGTTGCGGTCTGCTTTGATGTCAAAGACGCTGGAGTTTTTTCCTAAAGGCAAATCAATGTTGTGGTAGTTGCCTGATGGATCTACGTATCCGCATCCGTCTTCATAGTTTCCTACCCAGATATTGCCATGTAAGTCTTCGCAGAGTGAAAGGATAGCCAACGGTTGTTTCACTACATGGGTTGAAGATATTGGCATTGAGGTGCCGAAATGCAGTCGGTAAAGTCCGTCTTTGTCGGTTCCTACCCATACTGATCCGTCTTCGCTTCGTAGCACGCTTGTCACACTGTTCTCGCCTATCATGTTTCGAGAGCCTAAGCGGAATCCCATATATCCGAACTCGTAGGGCCTGGTGGGTTGCATGAATACACCTTTCTGAAGCATACTCATCCAGATGTTTCCTTCTGCATCTTCGATGATGCTTGTCACTTTTGTTTTACTCAGATTGATGCGGTTGCAGAAAAACGGATTGTTGGTCAGTTTTCCTGTAGCAGGTTCATAGACGTAGAGTCCTTCGCCGTTGCACCCAATGTAGATGTTGTCATTGCGTGCAATATAGATGTTGTTGATGGCTAAGCCTGCCGTACCAGCCACATGGGTGAATCGGTCTGTCTGTGGTGCCATGACAAATAGCCCTTGTCGCAAGGTGGCTACGTAGATGTTGCCTTGTCGGTCTTCGGCTATCTCGCGTATCTGCAAACCGGCAGTTCCTGGTACATGAATGGTCACTTTTCCACTGGTTTCCTGTCTGAGTACGTCTCCATCGGAACAAACCATCCATAGCCTGTCGTTATGATCTTCGAAAGTAAAATTTATATATTTATATTGGTCGATGACTCCACCTATGCTTTCCGCCTTGTTTTTGTCAATTACGCGCAGCAAACCAAAGCCTGTTGTGGAGACCAGCACGTCGCCATTGTTGCGTGTATAGATATGTTGGATATAGGTGGTAATCTCTTTTCCGTTTACCAGCATAGGTATTTTCCTAAACTCATAACCGTCGTAGATGAACAGACTGTTGTTGGTTCCAAGGTAGATGTTACCCTCATGATCCTGTCCCATGCAGTTCACGTAGTTGTTGATGTTGTGTCCGTTCTTATCGGTACTATTCATCACGGTGAAGTTGTAGCCGTCGTAGCGGTTGAGTCCGTTTCGTGTAGCAATCCAAATAAAACCGCGTTTATCTTGTAATACTTGGTTGGCAAAGTTGCTCGACAATTGGTTGTCAGTATCGAATAGTTTTCCTATCTGTGCACTCATCGGCATCAGAAACAGGCTGATGATAAGTGTAAAAATGGTTCTTAGCATTTCGTCTTAGTTATGTAATATGGTGCAAAATTACATAAAATAATCGTTAAAACCGGTCGAAAAGCCCATTTTTTTTGTCTAAAAGTCGAAAAAGTTACTTGGAATAAACTTTTTGCGACTTTATTTAGTATTACAAAAGTTTAGGGTACTTACGACAAAGAGTATATCGAAATAAAGTCGTATCTTTGCATCGTAGTAATTAGTTTTAGTAGTTTGGTAATATTATTTAGGGTAAAAAAAGAAATGATAGTTTTAAAAGCTAATTGACTGGTGTTCCACCAGAGCTACGAAACGGAGATATTATGGTTTTTAAGGAAAATCATGATTAATTGGTTTTTAGAAATGGTGCGTAGGGATACGCGCCATTTCTTTTATAATAGTATGTCTATTGAATTCAATTGCGCCATATAAAATCATCATGTCCTAATCCACCACCTTCCTTCGGGATGACTTCGGGATGTGTTCGGGATTCGTTTTGAAAATCTTGGGACTGTCTGCGTATTTACTTGGGAGTATCTGCGTATTTACTAGGGACTGTCTTCGTATTGCCTTGGGAGTATCTTCTTGGTGCTTTTGGGATAGCTTTTGTTGTACATTCGAAATGTCTGCGTAATGTGTCGGGAGATTCTTTTTATTGGTTTGTCGATATGAGTCAACGGCAGGTTGAGGGAGCTTTGAATAATGGCGGAAAACAAAAAAGAGCCGCATCTCATAAGAGATACAGCTCTTGTCTTAGTCGGGATTACTGGACTCGAACCAGCGACCTCGCGCCCCCCAGACGTGTGCGCTACCAACTGCGCTAAATCCCGATAAGCGAGTGCAAAGGTACAGCTATAATTTGTAATATCCAAATTTTTGTTTCACTTTTTTTGTATTTATCCCCAAAAACACTACCTTTGTATCTCTAAACAAACCTAATTATAATATATGCAATACGAAATAACAGCTCCCAAGGAGTTAAAACATATAGCAATCCTACCTGCATCGAAGAGTATTTCCAACCGTGCGCTCGTTATTCATGCGCTGGCTGGAGGCTCTATCTTACCCGAAAACCTATCGGATTGTGACGATACCGAAGTGATAATTTCCGCTTTGCGCGATAATCCTTATGAGATCAATATCAAGGCTGCAGGTACTGCTATGCGCTTTATGACAGCCCTGCTTTCGGTGAAAGAAGGCGAGGAACACGTGCTGACTGGTACTGAACGCATGAAACATCGCCCTATTCATGTGCTTGTTGATGCGCTGCGCTACCTTGGTGCTGACATCACCTATGTGGGTGAAGAAGGCTTTCCGCCTCTGCTTATCAAGGGTCACCGCCTTGATGGCGGTCTGCTCGAAGTGCCAGGCAATATCAGTTCACAGTTTATTTCCGCCCTGTTGATGATAGGTCCGACTCTGCAACAAGGCCTAACGCTCCGCTTGAAAGGTGATATTATCTCACGACCCTATATCGATCTGACCCTATGGACCATGCGCGAGTTTGGTGCCGATGCCGAATGGTCAGACTATGAGACTATTACGGTGAAACCCCAGCCATACCATGATCGTGCCTACCGTATTGAGAATGATTGGAGCGGCGCATCCTATTGGTATGAGATGATGGCTCTGGCAACTGGCGATGACGACGAGGTGATCCTCAACGGACTGATGGATGCCTCCAAACAAGGCGATTCCTCGGTGCGATATATCTTCAGCTTGCTCGGTGTGAAAACACAGTTTGCCACAACCGAACAGGGCATTCCCACCAAGGTGACCCTTCGCCATTCAGGCCGTTGTGTACCCCGTTTGGAATACGACTTTGTCAATTCGCCCGATTTGACCCAGACTTTTGTAGTCACTTGCGCTTTGCTTGGCGTGCCATTCCATTTCCGTGGACTTGCCACCCTTAAGATTAAGGAGACCGACCGCATATCGGCATTGAAGACAGAAATGCGCAAATTGGGATTTGTCATCTATGATATCAACGACAGCGAACTCGTATGGGACGGTGAACGTTGTGAGCCAGACTATGCCGACGGTATCGATACCTATGAAGACCATCGCATGGCATTGGCCTTTGCACCTGCCGCATTGCGTTTCCCCAGTATGCGTATCAATCATCCAGAGGTGGTCACCAAGTCGTATCCCCACTATTGGGACGACCTTCGCCATTGTGGTTTCCAAATCCAACAACGATAATTCTTAATCGCTATATGCTATGAGCTTTCTCCTCTTCGCCCCCATTGCCATCGGAGCCCTCGGCCTTTTGGCGGCCTTGCTGTCTATTGGCGACAGCGATAGCCCCGTGGTACATGGCGATCACGACTGCGCTTCCTGCACAAGCCACGATGACGGTTCGTGTAAGATAGCCTGTATGATGGAGGAGTCTCGTCGGCGAAAAGAGGAAAAAGCACGTGTTGCTGCATCTGCTGATACCGATGGAGATGATGGCGATGACGGCAATTGCGTGCCCGATGTTCATAGCGACGAATCAGACGAGAATACAGATGACGCGTCAGACGATAGGCCTTCGGCCACAGATCGTCTGCCACTTACTCCCATCATACTGCTACTCGCCATACTCGTTGCCGCCTCGTGTTCCACACAGCAAAATAACAGTCAGACACGAATGTGGCATGCGTTCAATGCTCGCTACAATACCTATTTCAATGCATCGCAAGCCTTTATCGAAGGATGCGACGAACAGGAACGCGGCAATCGAGACGACTATACCCAGTTGTTGCCAATCTATGCGGTGGGCAACAAGCAGAGCCGCAGTATCGGAACAAGTCATTTTGACCGTACGATAGAGAAGTCGGAGAAAGCCATTCGCCGTCATAGCATCAAGCGGCGCCCCGAATGGAACAAGCAACGACGCAAGACTAAAGCCGATATAGAGTGGCTCAATCGCCATGAATACAATCCGTTTCTCTGGCGTGCTTGGCTTCTTTTGGGTAAAGCACAGTTTCATGAAGGAAATTTTGAAGAGTCTGCTGCCACCTTTGGATATATGGCGCGGTTATACAAAACGCAACCCATCATCCTTGCCCGTGCTCGGGCATGGCAAGCCAAATGCTATGCGGAGATGGGATGGCGCTACGAAACCGAAGATCTCATCACCAATCAGCGCCGCGACAGCATACCCCGTCAGGCTGTGGCAGATTGGGATTTTACCCTTGCCGACCATTATCTTCGCACCGGACAATATGCCGATGCCACGCGTTATCTCATGCGTTGCATACGTCATGAGCGTCGCCGCCAACGCAAAGCCCGTCTCTGGTATATTGTGGGACAGATCGAACTACATCAAGGTCATTCCCAACAGGCATTCGAGGCTTATCGCCATGTGGTTCGTCTGCAACCGCCTTACGAATTGGAGTTTAATGCACGCATCTCACAAACCGAGGTGATGGCCTCTACCGATGCTAAGGGTATGATACGTAAGTTGCAACGAATGGCTGCGTCAGACAATAATAAAGACTATCTCGACCAAATCCATTATGCCATCGGCAATATTCGTTTAGCCCAGCGCGATACGTTGCAAGCCATTGCATCATACGAAGAAGGTGCCCGTCGATCTACCAGAAATGGCACCGAGAAGGGAGCTTTACTCCTCCAATTGGCGCAACTCTATTGGCAGCGTGAAGCCTATGCCAATGCACGCCGATGCTATAGTGAGGCTGTGGGACTTATCGATACCGCCCTTCCATACTATAAGGAAGTGAATCGCAGGTCGGAAATTCTCGACCAGTTGGTCCCCCTGACCGATGCTGTCCATCTGGAAGACTCGTTGCAACGCTTGGCTGCCATGCCTGAAGCTGATCGCCTCAAGGTGATAGACTGCCATATTGCGGAATTGAAAAATGCCGAACGAGAGGCCAAACGTGCACAGCAGGATGCCGAAATGCAAAGTCAATGGGAGACGCAAAACGCCCAAAATAATGGTATGTCGGCTGTCGGTAATGATACAAAAGCCTCCACTTGGTATTTCTACAATCCGCAACTTGTTAGTCAAGGTCGCATTCGTTTTGAACAACTTTGGGGCAAACGCCCCAACGAAGACGATTGGCGACGCAGTAATCGTTCCGTCGTACCAACGTTGAATGGTGAGGCTGGCCATGAAACAGAGGTTGATGCCGATTCTGCAAAAACGACAGTTTCTGCAACAGAAACCGAGAGCGATACCACCCTGCTCAATCCCTTTACTCGCGAATACCATTTGGCACAACTGCCTTTCACCGCCGAACAAAAAGCTGAAAGCGATCGCAAGATGCGCGAAGCACTATTGCCTGCTGCGGTCATCATGAAAGATAAGGTGGAAAATCTCGCCTTGGCCCGTCGCATGTTTACCTATCTTGTAGATCGATGGCCCACCGATTCACTCAACGATTTGGCATGGTATCATCTCTATCTGATGAATGCACGTGAGGGACGGATGACTGATGCCGATTCTGTTCTTGTGCGATTACAACGTCAGTATCCGCAAAGCGAGTGGACCAAACTGCTCTCCAATCCCTATTATGCCGATAACCAGCGTTTCGGTCAACATTTGGAAGACTCGCTCTATGCTGCTACTTATGAGGCTTTCTGTCAGGAACGTTACCAAGAAGTGGCAGCCAATGTGCAACTCTCTGCCCAGCGTTTCCCCCATGGTGCCCATCGTTCCAAGTTCTTGTTCGTAGAAGCTTTGAGTCTGCTCAACGAGGGTAGGGTAGATAAGTCTGCACAACAACTGAAACAAGTAGTAGAGGACTATCCTGATAGTGAGGTCGGCCCAATGGCTGGTCATATTCTCCGTGGACTTCAGCAGGGTCGCCGACCACAGGGCACTATGCGCCCCAAGGACGATATCTGGCGACAACACACTTTGGCAGAATCTTCAGACAGTATGGCCATCGACACGCTCAGTCTTCGTCGCGATGTGCGTTTTGCTTTTGTTTTAGCGTTCCATCCCGATAGTGTGAACCAAAACCAACTGCTCTATGAATTGGCACGTTATAATTTTACCTCCTATCTGGTGCGCAATTTCGAGATTGCTGTCAATAGTGAGGATCCTGTTCATCGACTCACCGTTAGCGGTTTCCGTTCCTACGATGAGGCTTTGCAGTATGCCCGCCACCTTTATGATGCCCCACAGATGACAGTTCGGTTGAAGGGATGTCGTCGCATCATCATTAGTGAAGACAACTTGCCGTTGCTCGGCACACAGTTTAGTTACGACGACTACGACCGTTTCTTCCAAGAAACGCTTGCTCCCGTCAAGACCGATTCCCATCCGTTGCTCAACAGTCCCGAAACTATCGTTGAGCAGTCAACCGACCATGAAACCGATGATGATGCCGATGAAGATCAGCTTCCCATGCCGTCCTCTTCTCCCGACCAACCCATCATCATCGATTTCGACGATGACTTCTATCGGTAGGGTGGAGCGATATAATCTCCAGTTTTATTCTGTAGTTTATAGCGCTCCGATCCTGTAATTTGCTCAATAATATCGTATCCACCCCTTTGCTACGATGTAGGCAAGGATCATCGCAATGCAGTATAGTGCCGATATATACCATGATTTCTTTTCTTTAATATCGCTCATAAGATACATGCAGAACACGATGAAAAATAGGGCGGTCACTATATTGAGCGTATAGATGAATACTTTATAGTCTATAATGTGGTATGTTACCAATAACCCTAAGAGCATCCAACATATAAAGAAATATGACCATACCGCCCGTTTTGATAAATGATTTATTTTCATATTATAATCTATTTGTTTGTGATGTGGCAAAATTATAAGTGTTCTTAGACTCAGACAAGAAATTAATATAAATTAACCTAAGCGTTGTTGCATTTGCTATTTATGTTTAAAGTGCATAATATTAGCATGTTGCACAATGTGAAAAAGGAAATAATTAATGAAAAATGCAACATATTCGCTTGTGACTTTAACGGAAAAAGCTTAACTTTGATGCCGAAAGAACAAAAACAATAGGCAAGCATAAATGAAATTGTTACTATGTATATTGACATTGCTTGGCACCCTTGTAGGCTGTCTGAGTAGTGAACATCGACAACTTGTGGCTGTCGATTGCCTATTGGATGAAGGTATGACAGACTCTGCCGTTGCTATGCTTTCTACGATGAAAATCGGTGATATACAACGTTCCCAAGACTCTGCATATTATGAACTATTGAAGGTGGCGGCTGCTGTCGAAACAGGACGAGGATGTGATGATAGACAACTGAGTGACCGATTGACATTGTTGTTGTCCAACGAGCGTCTTATAGCTTACGCCTACCATTATGAGGCTTTGGCACAATATAATAAAGGATATGTGTTTAATGCTATATGGGATGAAAGGATAGCAGAAGACTATGCAAAACATACTGGTGACGACAGGTTGAAATATCGCATACAGACTGCATTAAGCCTTTTCCACTTCGAAAATGATAATAGTAAAACCTCGCTGACCTACGATTATAGCCGGCTTATGCTTGCTCAACAGGTGAACAATCCACAATGGTTGGCTCACACATTCACTCGTATGGCAGCCAATTATGCCGTGCTTCACAAGAACGATAGTGCTGCATACTATCAGAAACAAGCGCAAACAATGCAGAAAATAATGGATGATGAGCATCGTGCCTTGCTATGGACCACGCAGGGAATGCTCTCTGAAGGAAAGCCCGACCAGGCTGTGCGATGTTATCGGCGAGCTTTGCAAATCAAATCTAATCCCCGTTGTCGTATTCTTCTGGCACAACTCTATGAGAGCCAAGGTTACACCGAACGGGCTGTGGCAGAATGGCATCAGGCACAGAACAATGCCACCCTGCAACAGCAAGTGACGATACGAAAAGCCTTGCGACAGTATGCACAGCAAGACAACAATATGGTATTGGCCGACCAATTGGCTTCTAAGATCATCACCTTGAATGATAGTTTGGCTAAAATGGCGAGACATTCTCTTGCAGAAGCTGCCGAGTATAAGGCAGACAATGACCTCGCTCTGATGAATTCGGTAGATGAACAGATACGTTTGCTCCTTATTATTATTGCCGTAACAATGGGACTTATCTCCGTTGCTTTGCTCTCTTTTGTCATAGTCCGACGTAGCAAATGGCATATGAAAAAGATGCATGAGCGGGCGACGGTCATGGCAAAGAATGAAATCAAATCGAAGAAAGAAGTAAAAAGATTGACTCGAAATATTTCCGATCTTCATCATAAGCACAACCAGATAATGGTTGATGGACGCCGTTGTTACGAACATATCAAACGTGGCGATACCGTGGTGATGTGGGACAAGAAAGATTTCCAAAATTTTATGGAGTACTATCGTAGTCAGGATCCAGACTTTGTGTTGCATCTCGAAACTGATTATAACCGCCTCTCGGTAAAGCTCCAGTTCTTTGAAACCCTTTATCGTCTTGGCTATAATGATGAAAGTGTGGCAAAGACGATGGGGATTTCTTATAATACGGTACGTGCAAACAAAAGCCGGATACGCAGCAAAAGCATTAATTGAAAATGATTTTGCAACACACGAAGACGCCTGAAGTCATTATATAACCAAATGAAATATCAGTTGGCTTTGGTGCATTTCTCTCACGCGCATGCGCACGCGATGTTGCAAAAATCGACCACACGACCACCGATGTGGTATAAAATGTTGAGACACAATGTGTTTTTACGGGTGGTTGATGGTGTTGTATTGGCGATTTCGACCACCCATCGACCACCAACAATTATTTGTTGACAGCATTCCGAAACTACAAACCCGATAGAAACCGATGCATGAAATGAAGTTGTTGACGCTTGATAACACCCCTTTCCAATATCATACCATATTTGTTCCCAATATTTGATAGCCCCCTTTCCCAATAGCTGACAACACTTGTTTCTAACGTTGAAACGACTCATGTCTAACGTTGAAACGACTCTTATCTAACGTTTGACAACACTTTTATCAAACGTTTGAAAAGACTCTTGCCAAACGTTTGAAAAGACTCTTGTCCAACGTTTGACAATACTTTTACCAAACGTTTGACAATACTTTTGTCAGCGGTCTGAAAACTCCTGAAAATAATATTCGTTTACAATACATGGATGTCTATCTCACGATTGACGGGCGTTTGACTGGTTCTCAATAGGTGCTTGGTAAGCCGAATATGAATCGTTGAATGTGATGATAAATCTTTGTTATACAGTAAATTGTAGAAATGTGACGTTCGGTGCTGAATACTTTTGTGAAGACAGAAGTTATGGTGTTTTACCTTCGGTGTATTGCGCCTGGAATATATTAGTTTTATTGTCAAATTGTAATAAGGCAAATCATGATTCGGAAGAAGTCGAATACGTAGATAGATAACAATGGAAAAAGAAGAACCGCTTGACTGGTCCTCAGCGGATTGGTCAAGCGGTTTTACCCTAAAAACAAACCTAAAATTCCAATACTAATGTTCTGTTTTATGTCAAATGTGTTTCCTATTTAGCTTTTATTTTAAAGGTAAATTCGCGGTCTGCATAGTGGAGACAATATTTCTCCATTGGTTTTGCTCCCCAACAGTTGATGCATCCCAAACCATATTGGCGTTGCTGGATGTGAAGCTGAACAAGTCCTTTTTCTACCAAGTCGCCACTATGTTGTCCCCAAGCATGCTCTTTCTTGATGCCAGCATCCAAATCTTCTACCAAGTATGGAATGGCGCTGCACTCCATGGGAGCGTTGCCTTCGAAGGTCAGTCCCTTGCCAGTAGAGGGATTGAAGATAGAGAAATAGCGGATGTCGGTATGGTTACCGCTCTCTTGTGGACGAACGTATGGATAATACTCATCTTTCACGTTAGCCTCATATTTGCCGATAAAGGCTGAAGAGTGGCGGTCGATATAGTTTTCTTCGGGACCTCTGCCGTAGTATTCCAACTTAGAGAATGTTTCGGGCATCTGTAACTGCATACCATATCTGAACAGATCGGCTACCTTAGCCTCCTTGTCGGTGGTCATCTTCTCGGTGACAATCACCTCGCCGGCGGTATTGATGCGATAGGTAAGCATCAGCTGTGCCTTCACTTCAGACATGTCAAACTGGGCGGTAAGCACCACGTTGTCTGTGCCGACAGACTTGTTGAATGAGGTCAACTTCATCTGTGGATTTCTCCAAACGCGCAACTCTTTCTGCAGAGATGCGCCAAAGTCGTTGTCGGTAGGTGCACGCCAGAACTCAGGCTTCATGCTTTCGCGGAATTTCAGCATGGGTTCGCCGTCCACATCGAGATAGTCAATCATACCTGTAGCCTTGCCAACTGTGACTGTCATTCTGTTGGCAGTCACCTTCACATAGGCGTTGGTTTCTTCCACCTCAATGTTGCTTGCAGCTTGCATCTTGCCGTTTTTGGCAGGAGCTTCAGCCATTTCGGGAGCCTCCATCTTGTCGAACTGATACTCGCTGACAATGAATTGCTGGCGTGAAGTCACTTGGCCTTTATCAACCAGAGCTTCTGTGCCGTCGCTGGCAAATGCGAAGTTGACGGTGATTTCCTCTTTGGCATGTTTCGATTCGGCCTCGCCGATAGCATATTTCAGAGCGTCGCTCTTAATCAACTTGGTGGCTTGAGGAGCAATACCCTTTGCCTCTGGAATCTCAACAACGGTGAGTTTCTGACCGTTGGCATAGACGGTGGCAGTCAGATTCTGGTCATCGGTGGTCTTGAAGAAATTCTCATTATACACCTTGAATGCACCATTTACAGCATCGAAATCGTTAATCCAGATGTTCTGATGATAATACTGAATCTCATAAGCATGAGGATTCAAACGACGGTCGGGAGCAATGATGCCATCGCAGTTGAAGTTGTAGTCACTGGCAGGATAGCGACCATAGTCGCCACCATAGGTAAAGATTTCCTTACCAGTGATGGGGCTCTTGTCGCGCAGACCCTGATCTACAAAGTCCCAAATGTAACCACCTTGGTATTTAGGATACTTGCGGATGAGATCCCAATACTCCTTGAAACCTCCCACTGAGTTACCCATGGCATGGGCATATTCACACTGGATGTAGGGCTTCGTGCCATCGCTTTGGCAATAGTTCTCGCTTCCTTTATAGTCAACATACATAGGACAATGGATGTCGGTCTTGCTGTCGTATCCGCCACGCTCATACTGTACGGGGCGTGTGGTGTCTTGTGCCTTCACCCAATCATAGGCTTTTTCAAAGTTGATACCATAGCCACCCTCATTACCCAAGCTCCATACGATGATAGAAGGATGGTTGATGAAGCTTTTCACATTGCCTTCATTGCGCTCAATGTGGGGCAGGAGGTATTTTGGGAATTTAGCAAGCGACTTCTCGTCGTAGCCCATACCGTGTGATTCGATGTTTGCCTCGGCAGTGATATACAATCCGTATTCATCGCAAAGGTCGTACCAACGTGGGTCGTCTGGGTAGTGGCAGGTGCGAACAGCATTGATGTTCAGTTGCTTCATAATCTTGATGTCCTGAATCATGCGCTCTACGCTAACCAGATAACCACCGTCTGGATCTACTTCATGACGGTTGGCGCCCTTGATGAGGATAGGCTGTCCGTTGACCAGCAATTGTGCATTCTTGATTTCCACGTTGCGGAAACCAATCTTCTGTGGAATCACTTCCAATATGCCCTGCTTGTTTTTCAGCGTAATAAATGCTTTGTAGAGATTGGGAGTCTCGGCAGTCCATGCCTTTACGTTAGGCACTTTGATAGTACCCTGCGCTCCAGAGGCCTCGGCAATCTGTTTACCATCCTTGTCAAACAAGGCAATCGCAACATCGGTCTTACCGCCCTTCAGCGAAACGTTATAGTTCAACACACCATCGCGATAGTTGTTTTCCAGTCCAGCATCTAAGCGGATGTCTGCAGCATGCAGTTTGGGACGTGCATAGAGATAAACTTCGCGTGCGATACCTGTAAAGCGCCAGAAGTCTTGGTCCTCGAAATAGGAACCGTCACACCAGCGCATCACCTGCATGGCAATCAGGTTTTTGCCAGGTTTGAGATATTTGGAGATGTTGAATTCAGCAGCAACCTTGCTGTCTTCGCTATAGCCTACATACTTACCGTTGACCCAAAGAGTCAGGTTGCTTGTAGCAGAACCTACGTGGAAATATACGTCTTTGCCTTTCCAATCCGTGGGAAGGTCGAATGTGCGACGGTAAGAACCGGTATAGTTGTTGGTCTCGCTGATATAAGGTGGATTAGGGTCAAACTGAGTTGCCCACGCATAGCCCACGTTTTTATAGGTGGCATCACCGTAACCGTTCAGTTCGAAAAGTCCGGGAACGGGGAAGTCTTTCCACTTTGAATCGTCATAGTTGACTGCAAAGAAATTTGCGGGACGTTTGTTGTGGTCCTTTACAAAATTGAATTTCCACATGCCCTCCATCGAAAGATAGTTGGCAGACTCCTTTTTGTCAAAGCCTTGAGCCTTGTCCTGCGACTCGTATGCAAAGAAAGATGCACGACGCGGTTCGCGGTTTTGCTGATTGATGTCCACATTTTGCCAGCGTGACTCATTCTGAGCCCATAGGCCAGTACTTACAGAAAGCATGGCGAGGCAAATCGATACTTTTACAATTTTTTTGAAATTCATAGATCTATAATTATTGTTTTAAATTATCTGAATAGTTGAGAGCCACCAACAGCGGTAAACTCCTTTTCGTTGTCTTTACGCATTTCAATAGCGGTACTGCTCCACCATGAAGGCCATCCTCCAATGATATTTGCCAAGAAGACAACCTTGATGGGGTGTAACCCTTTGGCCAATGCCACAGAGCTGTCGTTCATCGTACTTGCCTTTACGTCGCCTTCGTTGTTGACGACGAGCTTGTTGTCAATCCATACTTGTTCCAGACGCGACGAGAGGTAATACACTCCGTCCTCAGGAATGTTGATGTAACCTTCGGCAATAGCAGCGTAGTTGTTGGCTCCGCGCAGCGTAGCACCATCATCTTTACGCTGGATTTTAATCTGTTCCAGATTGCTGATAATGGATTTTTCCCATTCTGCATCAGTCCAGTTCAGGTCATCAACCTTTAGGAAATTACCCTTCACACGACTCATCTGCAATCCAGATTTTACACCATCAATCTTAATGGCAGGTGCATAGGTCTGCTTTTCAACATTGACTGTTCTGATGCGGCTCATCTTGCCGGAAGGCAAAACCGTTGCAATCTTGATGATGGTATTGTCGCTTACCTTGATGGGCGAGGTGTAGATGGTTGACGACGGAGTAGGAGTGGTACCGTCAAGCGTATAAACCATCTTGATAGGACGTGAGGTGGTGAAGGTCACCGTAGTGTCTTTAGTGATGACGACCTTGTCGCAAGAACCCCATGGCTGTTCGGGCAATGGGATATGATAGCGCACGCGATGTTCGTCAAGACGTATGCTGTTGACATCCAAACGGCGGCTGAAATCCTCGAAATTCTTGCGATTCATGGGCGACCATGCAATCTCTGCAAGTGCCAGCGCACGTGGATACATCATATATTCCATTTTGGCATTGGTGTACATATACTCCGACCAGTTGTTGCATTGTACGCCCAAGATATGATGAGCCAGTCCCAACGACTTGATGGTGTCGGGCACAGGATTGTAGTTGTATGTTGCCGACAGATATTTGGGAGGACTTGGGATGGTTACGGGTTCCACTTTGCTGTCTCCCTGATACCAGTCAAGATACATACCGTCGCTGCCAGGAGTCATGATGACGTCATGTTTCTGCATGGCAGCCTGTATGCCGCCTTCCGTTCCGCGCCACGACATCACGGTAGCATTATCGCTCAAGCCACCTTCCAATATTTCGTCCCAACCGATAATCTTTCTGCCGTAGCCCTCCAGCATCTTTTCTACGCGCTTGATGACATAACTTTGCAGTCTTTCTTCAGCAGAATGTTTGCCGTCGGCCTGTAAGCCTTCGCTTTCTATGCGCTTCTGACAGGCAGGACAACTCTTCCAGCTGGTCTTCGGACACTCGTCACCGCCGATATGGAAATACTTGCCGGGGAAGAGCGGCACAATCTCTTTAAACAGGTCGTCTAAGAAATTGAACATATCTTCCTTACCTGGACACATCACGATATCCTCAATGCCCCAGACTGTGCGTGGAGTCCATTGTTCACCTTTGCAGGACAGATGGGGGTAGGCTGCAATGGCTGCCATCATGTGGCCGGGGAGGTCTATCTCTGGAATGACGGTAATATAGCGCTTTGCAGCATAGTCAACGATAGACTTAATATCTTCCTGAGTATAGAAACCGCCGTAGGTAGAACCGTCGCCTTCGGTGCGCAGACTGCCAACAGAGGTCAGTTTAGGATATTTCTTGATTTCTATGCGCCAGCCTTGGTCCTCGGTGAGGTGGAAGTGCATCGTGTTTACCTTGAACATGGACATCAGATCCAACTGTTTCTTCACATTCTCCACCGTGATGAAATGGCGGCATGGGTCGAGGTGGAAACCGCGATAGCCGAAACGTGGGGCATCTGTGATGTCGCAACATTGTGCGGCCCACTTCACTCCGCTTACCATAACGGGACTTTCTATCTGCGCAGGCAACAGTTGCATAAAGCTCTGCATGCCGTAGAAAGCACCTTTGCCAGTCTTCGCCTTGATGACCACACCTTTGGAAGTGACCGTGAGGCGGTAACCTTCGTCTGCCATCTTCAAGGAGGAAGTGATTTGTATGGAGATGTGTCCTTTCTTCTCGCCAAGACTTACGGCATATCCTGTTGAGGCTTTTAGCTTGTCGGCAAGATATTGGGCTATGTTTCTGCCTTCGGGCGTTTGATAGGAGATGGTTACTGTTTGTGGCAACACAAATTCCCCTTTCATGACTTGCGTCTTGACAGGAACAGGGATGATATTGACATCGGCAGCGCATGCTGGAGTGGTGTTACCACCCAGCATTATAGCGCAAACTGTCAACGAACAAAATATCTGATGAATTTTTTTCATGTTCATGAATTGTATTGTTAGTTGTTTTATCTTATAACGGTTTGTATTCTACGAAGGCTTCCATAGCCTCATAGCAAGCCAGTCCTAAATGGTCATAGAGCTTTGCTGTAGCGCGGTTGCGGTCTTCGGCTCTCTGCCAGAACAGGCGTTCATCGTTCCCTAAGAATGGTGCACTCTCCATTTGGGATTGGTGCTTGAGAATAGAGTTGCGCTTTGCTCTCAATTCCTCTGGACTAAGTGGAACGCACATCTCGATATTCTCTATTTCCCATTCTGCCCATGCGCCACGGTACATCCAGATACGGCAGTCTTTCAACCACTCAGCACCTGCTTCCTTCTCAAGATCGATGGCTGCGAGTACCGCATCGGTACATTTCTTGTGTGTGCCATGAGGATCGGCAAGGTCGCCTGCCACATAAATCTGATGAGGCTTTACCTTCTGCAATAGTGCTCTTACGATTTCTACGTCCTTTTCGGTCATAGGCAACTTCTCTATCTTACCGCTTTCGTAGAAAGGCAAATCAAGGAAGTGTACGTGGTCGAGGGGTATTTGATTGTAGGTGCATGCGGTACGAGCTTCACCGCGACGTATCAATCCCTTGATGGTCAGCACGTCTTTAGTGTCGAAGTCACTTTCTTTCTTGTTGGCAAAGAACGACTTGATTTCTTTGTATTTGGTAGAGATGACACTATCCTTAGAGTCGGTGAAGAGCTGGTTGAAGCCGTTGATGAAGTGCATGAATCGTGTAACTTCCTCGTCGCCAACAGCAATATTTCCCGAAGTTTCATAGGCCACGTGTACGTCGTGATTTTGTTGTACCAATCGACGAATGGTGCCGCCCATAGAAATCACGTCGTCATCGGGGTGTGGGGAGAATACGATGACGCGCTTGGGGTATGGGGTAGAGCGCTCTGGACGATAGGTGTCGTCGGCATTGGGCTTACCGCCGGGCCAGCCTGTGATAGTATGCTGCAGATCGTTGAAAATCTTGATATTGGCGTTATAGGCTGAACCGTATAGGGCCAAGAGCTCGCTCAATCCGTTCTCGTTATAGTCTTTATTGGTCAGTTTCAATATGGGTTTGCCGATTTTCTGGCAGAGCCAAACCAAGGCAGAACGGATCATCTTGTCTGTCCATTGGCAAGATGTGACCAGCCAGGGGTGTACGATGTGGGTAAGTTGGCATGCTGCGCCTAAGTCAAGAACAACATGAGCATCTGGGTGAGTCTGTAGAAATGACGCAGGAAGTGTGTCGGTGAAAGAGTTTTCCACTACTTTCTGCATGATCTCTGCCTTTTCCTCACCCCACGCGGTAAGATATACGGTCTTGGCAGAAAGCAGGGTGGCAATACCCATGGTGAGTGAGCAGGGAGGGATGGTCTCCTTGGTTTTCTCACTTGCTTCCATTTCCTCACGTGAGGTGTTGCCTATCAGAATGATGCGGGTCATCGACTGGATGCTTGATCCTGGTTCGTTGGCTGCAATGTTTCCTGAACGGCCAATGCCGATAAGGGCAATGTCTAAACCACCGAACGACTTGATGCGCTGTTCGTAAAGGCGGCAGCAATCCTGTACGCTCTCTTGCGCTACAAAACCGTCGAGCGTGAAGATGTTTTGTTCTTCAATATCTATATGGTCGAGGAAATGCTCCTTCAACTGGTTGATGCAGCGGATAGAACTGTCCTTCTGGAGCGGATAGTATTCATAGGCGTTGAATACGACTACATTGCGGAAACTCAGTTTCTTTGTCTGATAACGGCGGATAAGTTCTTCATAGACTGCGCTGAGCGACGAACCTGTGCCCAATGCCATTACATAAAACTTTCCTTCATGTTGTGCTGCTTTGATGCCGGCTTCGATACCGTCGGCAACATGACTGGCACCTTCTGCCATAGAGGCAAAGATGTCGGTATGAATCTTCTCCATTCTGGAGATTTCGGAGTATTCTACGGTAGTCTTTGGCTTGTAGAATTCAACCGGAACTTTGTTAAGTACGATCTGTGAACTAAGATTGAGTCTCATAGTCAATATCAATTTTAAATAGGATGTCTTTTTAGTCTTTATACTCTCGTCACAGTTTTGCTAAACATGTTTAGTTCAATTCATGGCTTGAGGATAACTTTCTGTTGTTGTTATATATCTGATGAGGTCTGTTAGTTGTTTATTTTAAGTCCCATGCTATGGCTGAGGCACCCAAAATGGCGGCTTTAGCACCATCAAGACCGCTCATCAAGAATCTGGCCTTACCTTTATATAATGAAAGGACATTTTCGTTATACGCTTCTTCTATCGGACGGAGCAATAGTTCGCCTGCCTGGGCAAGACCGCCGAAGAAGATGAATGCTTCGGGACTTAGGAATGTTGCGATATTGGCGCATGCGATACCGATTCTTCTTCCTGTCTGTTTGAATACTTCTTGAGCCATGGCGTCTCCTGCCATTGCTGCTTTATATACTTCGTATGATGTGAGTTTGTCGGTGGCAATATCTCTCAGAGAGGTGGCTTCTGACGATTCTCCCAACATGGCTATTGCTGTGCGTACTACTCCCGTTGCAGAACAATAGGTTTCAAGGCAGCCTTTTCTGCCGCAGCCGCAGGGTCTTCCGTCTGGCTCAACAATCATGTGGCCCAACTCTCCGGCAAATCCGTCGAATCCGTAGATGAGTTGACCGTTGGCCACAATTCCTGAACCTACGCCTGTGCCTAATGTCAGTTCTACAAAGTTGTTCATGCCAACAGCCACTCCATATTTCATCTCGCCCATGGCTGCTGCTTTGGCGTCGTTGGTCACTACAACGGGGATTCCTAATTCGTTGACAAACATATTGGCTAATGGCACAATACCTTTGGCCCAAACCAGATTTGCTGCGTGTTCTATAGTGCCTTTGTAATAGTTACCGCATGGAGCACCAATGCCCATGGCGCGGATCTTTTCCATACCACCGACTTGTTCGGCTATCTGTTTGACAGCTTTTACAGATTCCATGACATATTGATCTACACTTGGGTAAGCTTGTGTCTTGATAGAAGTAGTGGTTATAATCTCGCCTTTGCTATCGACAACACCAAACACGGAATTGGTTCCTCCCAAATCCAAGCCTATCACTAAAGATTTTGCGCCGTATTCCATAATTCAATTGCCTTATTGTTTTTTGCTTGAGTAATACCGTTGATGGGTGCTAAATACTCGTTTATAAACTAATTTATTAACAGTTATGTGATAACTAAAATATTTTATTTTGCAAAGTTACAAGTTTTATCATATAATGCAAGCGTTTTATGGTTAATATTTCTAAAACGTATCATTTTTTTTCTGTTATAAGGTCGGCTAAGAGTGATTTGGGCGGTAAGGTGATTTGTCCTAATTGTGGTGAAAATTTTATGCCTGACAGTGAACTAAAACTCTCAGTAGAAGATACAGAAAACCTCCTAAAGGCAGCAGAGCAAGAAAATAAAACAATAGAAAAAACAATATCTAAACTTGAAGCAAAGAAGGATAAATTCAATGATGAAATTGAGGAATACGAGGAAAAGAAAGCTCAGATTGAGGAATATGAAGATAAAATTAAAAGGTTGAACAGAAAGAAGAAAGATAGTTTGACATAATATTCTTGTCCATTTCTGCCGCATCAATATCAATATGTAAAATCTCTGCATTTGGTGCAAACTTTGCTCTGTTGCCTGCAACACGGTCGCTGAATCTTGCACCGCAAACAATAAGAACATCACAATCATGAGCCGCCTTATTGCACTCAAAATGTCCGTGCATACCAATCAAACCGAGGTGAAGCGGATGATTGTACGGAAAAGCACCAAGTCCCATAAGCGATGAAACGACAGGACAGTCAATTTTTTCTGCAAATTTAACAAGTTCCTGACCTAAATTTGATGATACAGAACCACCACCGCAATAAATAATAGGCTTTTTTGCACCGTTAAGAAGTTCAACCGCTCTGTTAAAGCAGGACTCCTTTGGAGTTTTTGACTTTTCAGGAATAACTTTATCCTGTTTTGTATATTCGCAGGAAGCCGCAGTAATATCCTTTGGAATATCAATCAGAACGGGGCCAGGTTTTCCTGTAGCAGCAATGTGAAATGCCATCTTGATTATTTTGCCGAGTTCTTTTCATCTCTTCCAACAGAATTTGCAGCTAAAGTT
>OQVP01000242.1_pt1 | contig 20671 bp, 18 predicted proteins | sample 1691541 | NCBI WGS metagenome assembly OQVP01 (sample SAMN03418258, study PRJEB22391) | human gut metagenome | biome: human-gut; feature: organic feature; material: feces | host: Homo sapiens | place: Tanzania | collected 2013-01 | reverse complement strand
AGTGCAGAGCCAATGGCAGTATCTTGAACACGTACAACATAAGCGACGCCGCTGTTATAAAAAGAATATCTAACCTGACAATATGAGCGAAGACATCAACACCAACGAGCAAACCATCAGATATGAAGATGACAATATCCGACATCTATCGGATATGGAACACGTGCGAACAAGACCGGGCATGTATATCGGACGCCTGGGCGACGGTTCGCTGGCTGAAGACGGCATCTATGTATTGCTGAAAGAGGTCATAGACAACTCTATCGACGAGTTTAAAATGAATGCCGGAGACCGCATAGAAATCAACATCGACGACCAACTGCGGGTGTCGGTGCGCGACTATGGACGTGGCATTCCACAAGGAAAACTTATCGAAGCGGTCAGTATGCTGAATACGGGCGGTAAATATGACTCTAAGGCTTTCAAAAAATCTGTAGGACTCAATGGCGTCGGTATCAAAGCAGTCAATGCGTTAAGCAGTAGGTTTGAAGTGGCATCATATAGAGATGGACAGGTAAGAAGAGCGGTTTTTGAGCGCGGACAACTGCAAAGTGACGTGACAGAAAAGACCGACGACGAGAATGGAACATACATCTTCTTCGAGCCTGACAATACCTTGTTCATCAACTACCAGTTCCACAATGACTTTGTGGAAAACATGCTCCGCAACTATACCTATCTCAATACTGGTCTCGCCATCATGTACAACGGCAGAAGAATACTCAGCCGACATGGTTTGGAGGACTTGTTGAAGGACCGAATGACCAACGATCCCCTATATCCCATCATACACCTCAAGGGAGAAGATATAGAAATTGCATTCACACATGCCAACCAGTATGGTGAAGAATATTATTCGTTTGTCAACGGACAACATACAACTCAGGGCGGTACACATCAAAGTGCATTCAAAGAGCATATCGCCAAGACAATTAAGGAATTTTTCGGGAAATACGAATATGGGGATATTCGAACCGGACTCGTTGCTGCTATTGCCATCAACGTAGAGGAACCGATGTTCGAAAGCCAGACCAAAATCAAGTTGGGATCACTCACTATGTCTCCTAACGATGGAGTCTCTATTAATAAATATGTGGGCGACTTCGTCAAACAGGAGGTGGACAACTACCTGCACATCCATACCGACGTGGCTGAAGTGATAGAGCAGAAGGTGAAAGAGAGCGAACGCGAGCGCAAAGCAATGGCGGGTGTGACCAAGATTGCACGTGAACGGGCAAAGAAAGCTAACTTGCACAACCGCAAACTGCGCGATTGTCGCATCCATTTCAGCGATGCTAAAAATGACAGAAAAGAGGAAAGTTGCATCTTTATCACTGAGGGCGACTCGGCAAGCGGAAGTATCACAAAGAGCAGAGATGTGAATACACAGGCGGTTTTCTCACTGCGCGGTAAACCTCTGAACTCGTTTGGACTGACCAAAAAGGTGGTCTATGAAAACGAAGAGTTCAACCTTTTGCAGGCTGCACTCGATATCGAAGAGAGCCTTGACACGTTGCGCTACAATAAAGTGATTGTGGCTACCGATGCGGATGTCGATGGAATGCACATCCGACTGCTGATTATTACATTCTTCTTGCAGTTCTTTCCAGAACTTGTCAAAAAGGGACACGTGTATGTGCTACAGACTCCTTTGTTCAGAGTGCGCAACCGTAGAACCAAAATAAAAAACAAAAAGGTGGTGGCAGAAGCTGACGCTAAGACGGAAGGGAAGAAGACTGACTTCATCACACGCTATTGCTATAGCGAAGAGGAACGCATCAATGCCATACAACAATTAGGACCGGACCCGGAAATCACACGATTCAAAGGTCTCGGAGAAATAAGCCCAGAGGAGTTTGCTGGCTTTATCGGACCTGATATCAGACTCGAACAGGTGACGCTGCATAAGAACGACCAGGTGCAAAAGCTATTGGAATACTACATGGGCAAGAACACTATGGAGCGACAGAACTTTATCATCGACAACCTCGTGATAGAGGAAGACCGACCAGAAGACGTTTACGAATAACAAAGAAAACATGATTTCAAAAAGAAATATACTATACCTCATGCTATTGTTGCCGTTGGCTGCCATAGCACAGTTGCGCATCAATATGCGAGGAGAAGCCTTGCGCAAACTGCAAATAGCAGAGATGGCTATCAACAACCTGTATGTGGACACCGTAGATGAACAACGATTGGTGGAAGACGGCATACGAGGTATGCTCGAAAAACTCGATCCGCACAGCAGTTACCTTACCGCAAAAGAGGTGGAAGCAAGCAACGAACCACTGCAAGGCAACTTCGAGGGCATCGGTGTGCAGTTTAATATGTCGGAAGATACACTACTCGTGATACAACCCGTGGTAGGCGGTCCGTCTGAAAAGAAAGGCATCATGGCGGGCGACAGAATAGTCACCGTCAACGATACTGCGATTGCTGGCGTGAAAATGTCGCGCGAAGAAATCATGCGCAGACTGCGCGGACGAAAGGGAACATTAGTGCGCTTGGGCGTTGTACGCCGCGGTATCAAGGGCATGCTGCATTTCGATATCATCCGCGATAAGATTCCTGTGAAGACTATCGATGCCTCATATATGATCAGACCAACGGTAGGATATATCCGAATCGGTAGCTTCGGGGCACAAACCCACGAAGAATTTCGCGAACGACTCAAAGCTTTAAAGGCACAAGGCATGACCTCACTCATCCTTGACCTGCAAGGAAACGGTGGCGGATATATGCACGCTGCAGTGGAAATTGCCAACGAGATGCTTCACGCTGGCGACCTTATTGTATATATGGAAGGGCGACAAGCCTCACGCAAAGATTATAAAGCACGCGGAAAAGGACTCTTTGAGGAAGGTCAGCTCGCTGTGTTGATTGACAGTTACTCGGCTTCAGCCGCTGAAATCGTGACGGGTGCCATACAAGACCAAGATCGCGGCATCGTGGTTGGACGTCGATCATACGGTAAAGGTCTGGTACAACGACCTGTTGACCTGCCCGATGGATCAATGATTCGACTGACTATAGCCCACTATTTCACACCATCTGGACGCTGTATCCAAAAACCATACGTGAAAGGAAAAGCAGAAGATTACGCCATGGATGTATATAACAGACTGACCAGTGGCGAACTGCAACATGCAGACAGCATACATTTTGCCGACTCACTGAAATGCTATACACTGCGCCAACACCGTACGGTTTATGGCGGAGGAGGTATCATGCCCGACCATTATGTACCACTCGACACAACAATCTATACTCCCTTCTACAGAGAGATTGCTGCCAAATCATATATCATCAACGCCAATTTGCGCTATGTGGATACACATCGCAAGCAGTTGCAAAAGCAGTATCCTGTGTTTGAGACTTTCAAAAACACCTATGAAGTGCCGCAAGATGTGATTGACCAAATGTTGGCAGAGGCTGCAAAAGACGGTGTCAAACCAAAAGACGATGCCGAATTGCAAAAGTCACTCCCATCCCTTCGTCTCCAAATGAAGGCACTTGTGGCACGCGACCTATGGAATATGGATGAGTATTTCTCTATCATGAATGAGCAAAACGACATCGTGATGAAGGCTATCCAGCTGTTGCAACACCCCTAACCCACTTCTATTGCAGTAGGAATGACGTACAATACGCTTTGTAAACAACTGGCATTGACCTACGACGAGGGTGAGGCAAAAGCCATTGCACGCTTGGTTTATGAAGTGCGCTATGGTTTATCGCTCACCGATATCTGTCTCGGACGCGACGCAGACATCAATGACAGCGACCTCAAACAAGTGGCAGAACGATTGAAAAACCATGAGCCCGTGCAGTATGTATTAGGCAAGACGCAGTTTTGCGGACATACTTTCCATACTGACAGACGGGCTTTAATACCCAGACCTGAGACCGAAGAACTCTGTCAATGGATGCTTTCCACACCATTCAGCAGTTTGCTCGATATCGGAACAGGCAGTGGTTGCATTGCCATCACTATGGCATTGGCACAGCCAAAAGCACAGATTACAGCATGGGATATATCCCCAGATGCCCTTTCGCTGGCTTCAGAAAATGCACAAAACCTGAACGCACATGTTGATTTCATATTGCGCGATGCACTACAAAATCATGAAGATGATAATCAGCGCTATGACATTATCGTGAGCAATCCGCCATATATCTGTCAAAACGAGGCTGAAGCGATGGAGAAAAACGTACTCGATTACGAACCACACACAGCACTTTTCGTGCCAGATAGCGATCCATTGCGATTCTATCGCGCCATTGCACACTATGCCTTAACGGCACTTCTACCGCAAGGTTACCTTTATTTCGAAATCAATCCACTCTATGCCGATGATCTCTGCACAATGCTTCACAATGCTGGATTCAGCGAAGTGACGCCCCGTAGCGATGCTTTTGGCAAAATACGCTTTATCCGTTGCCGCCGATGAACACGATGACAGAACAAGAAGCCTACCTCCGCTTGGCTGCATTATGTGCTCAAGCCGAACACTGCGAATATGAGATGCAGGAGAAAATGCACCGTTGGGAAATTGCTGACGATGCTCAGGCGAGAGTGATGCAACGGCTGATAACCGAGCGATATGTAGATGATGAGCGCTTTGCACGTGCTTTTGCCAACGACAAAGTGAAATACAATAAATGGGGACGACGCAAGGTCGAACAGGCCATGTGGCTCAAACACATTGCCGAAGACATACGCCAACGTGTGCTCGACAGTATCGATGACAAGGAATACATTGCCATTCTGCGCCCATTGCTACAACAGAAAAGACGCTCAGTAAAGGCCCGTAACGACTATGAACTGCGGCAGAAACTCATCAAATTTGCCATCGGCAGAGGATTCACCATGGATATTATCAAACAGTGTATCAGTATCGATGACGAAGAAGAATACGATATGGAATAGGCTTCTCGACACCATTCTACCCCGCCATTGCAGTATCTGCGACAGTCGGTTAGGCTTCGACGAGAAAGCCATTTGTGGCAGTTGCGCCACAAGACTGCCGCGTACCCACTACGAACTGACGGCAGACTATAATCCTATGACCGTCTTGTTTCAAGGTATCGTACCTATAGAAAAGGCTGTGGCATTCGTCCATTTCAATCCTCACAATGCTTCAGCGCGCCTCATTTATGCTATAAAATACTATCGGCATCCTGACTATGCGATGGCTATGGGGGAAATCATGGCAAAAGAACTATTATCCTCAGGGTTCTTTGACGATATAAATGCCATCGTTCCGGTACCACTTTCGCGCCGCCGACTACATCAACGAGGCTACAACCAGAGTGAATATTTGGCACGTGGAGTCAGTAAAGTCACCTCTATTCCAGTAGTTACCAAAGCGCTCCGTCGCAAGCATTTCCTACAAAGTCAAACGATGTTGGGGCACACAGAACGCCAGAAAAATGTGGAAAACATGTTTGTATTGCGTGATGCCTCAGCACTTTCTGACCGACATATCCTATTGATAGACGACATCTGCACTACAGGTGCCACCGCCATGGCCTGTATTCAAGAGATGCAAGTAGCAAAAAATATACGCTTCAGCATACTGACGCTTGGGTTGACAGACCATTAAACAGCCATTCCAAAAAGATGATGAAGACCATGAAATCATCTCTTTTTCTGCTTCTCGACAGGTTGCACTTTGTGAACAGCCGACTTACTTGTATGTGCAGCAGACCTTCTGGAAGCCTTCCCTGTACCTTTACTATGAGATGTAGCAGACTTTCCAGAAACCTTCTCCGTGGCTTTATTTGGATGCATTGCAGACTTTCCTGTGGATTTTCCTGCCGTTTTTTTCGCAGGAACAGCAACAGTTTTTTCATCTTCATCTTGCCATTGCGGAACGATTTTATCATCGCTTTCGGTCATTTCCAAATCGAGTTCAGGCACATCAAAACCGTCATCTGGCTTGAATGGTATCTCTACTTTTCGCTTATAAACCGATACCTCAACCATGGCAACACCCTTCGCTACGATGCCCAACTCACGGGCAGCGCGATAGGAAAGATCGATGACACGACCACGGGAAAAAGGTCCTCGGTCGATAACACGTACTACAACTTCCTTGCCGTTGGCAGGATTTCTCACTTTTAGGAGTGTGCCGAAGGGGTGTGTGCGATGCGCACAGACCAGACTGTCACTATGGATACGTTCTCCACTTGCCGTTCTTGAACCATTAGCGCGCTTCGAATAAAAGGTTGCTTTACCTTTCTGTTGAGCAGCCGAAGGCATCCCGATGGCAGCCAAAACAGCCATAAGGATGGAATACAGATACGATTCCAGAGTTCTTAGTTGCTTTGATAGACTTTTCATTGTTATATTGATTGACTACCAACAGCGTCTCTTTTGATCAGAAAACAGATGTGTCAGTGGCACGAATTATTTGTCGTTATCAAGTTCAAGTTCGAGTTCATCAGTCCGCCGCTTTATATCGCGGTATGCCTGTGATAGGTCGGTTTTGGTAATATCGATATTTGTGTTAATCGGTCGTCGTGGGTCACTTAATGCGTGTTGAAACAACCAATCATACGTTTTGTCGGTATAGAAGAAGCGTGCCAAAGCGCCATGTGATGCTCCAGGCATCCAGTCATAACGCAAACGCTCGGTAGCTCCGAGTATTTTCATCCCTTCAACGACCTTCTGTGATTCGCGCACCGATACGGCGCGGTCTGCAGTTCCATGCACAATCCATAATGGTAATTCACCCAATCCACGATAGTCTTTCAGCGTAGAACCGCCACATAGTGCTATTGCCGCAGCTATTTTGTCGGGATAAGTACCTGCGAAATCCAGTGTACCATAGCCTCCGAGACTCATACCTATTACATATACGCGTGTATCGTCAAATGAATAGTTCTTCTTCATCCACTCCAGAATATTGTTAAGGCGGCGTGGATTCCATGCCCCGCCTGGGTTTTGTGGGGTAACTATAAGTGCGGGAATCTGTCTTCCCATCTTAACGGCATCAACAGGGCCATATCGCAAACAGCGTTTCATATCGCGTCCACAGCGGCTGGCACCATGCAGGAAGATAATCAATGGAGTTTGTTCCTGCGAGAAATAATAGTCATCTGGCGTATATACCCAAAAATCGTAGCCGTCTTTCACAACTCCTTTCTTTGCCGACAATAAGTCATACTGCGCCCATGTTGCTGTGTGTAACATCAGCAACAAGAGTGTCAGTATGGTTGTATGCAGCGTTTTTTTCGTTATATATACGCTCACTTTCTGATTTTATCGTTTAATTTTTACCGTTGTTTTCTTACCATTATAGGCCACTTTATAAATGGTATTATCGGGCATCTTCACCTCAAAGACACGCTTTTGTAGCATTCCTTTGAATTTTCCGCGACGCTGTCCGATGGTCAGCGAATGCTGTTTTTCGTTCCATGTCATAGGAATTTCGGCATACTGTCCACGTTGATAGTTGAAGTTGTCGCCCTCATCTTCATAGAGTGTAAACGATGTATCGCGTCCCGGATAAACCAAGAGTGTAAGCACATCCCATGGTCTTTCGTCGCTATACTGTCGGTCATCACCCATCGGCACAATACTTCCAGCCTTGACATAGAGTGGTGAGTGTGCTATTGGTGCATCCGCTTTGATGGTCTGTCCGCCTTTATATAACTTTCCTGTCCAATAGTCATACCAGTCAGCCCCTTGTGGCAGATAGACGTCAAAAAGCTTTTTCTGACTCCAATCCACCGTTGGCCATCCGTTTGCATACTCATTGTTATCGTGTCTATCCCAGCCCGATTGCTCGTCGGTCTTTACTATTTTCTCCTCAGTAAATAGTGGATCAACCACCGGGCACACTAAGAAGCTGTGACCAAACATATATTGTCGTCCATTGTTCCACACATTTTTATCGTTGCGGAAGTCCATCACCAAGGGACGCATAAATGAATCATCGTTGGCACTTACCTGCCGGCTTTGACTATAGATATATGGCAATAGGCGATAACGCATCTTTACGGCATCAAGCAATGCATCATATACAGGTTCGCCAGGCTTGCCGTAGTAATAGAGTTCTCGATATACCTCAGTACCGTGGCTACGCATCATTGGTGTGAAAAGTCCGAACTGCATCCATCGCACGTATAGTTCTTGGAACTGTGGATTAGTTGTTCCAGTATTGTCGAGATAGGTGCGGTTGTATGCATTGGCAAAGAATCCGCCTATGTCGGTATTCACATTGGGGTTGGCGCAAAGTGTGTGATTCAGACAAAGTGGCACTTGTGCGCGAAAAGACTGCCACGAACTGCCCACGTCTCCACTCCACGTATGTGCTCCATAGCGCTGTTGTCCGGCGAAGAAGGAACGTGTAAGAATGAAAGGGCGATGTATTGAATCCACCTTACGCTGGTTTTGGTCCACTCCTCCAACCGCCATCAAGGCAAATGCATTGCGTACAGATCGCCAGCTACCCATGCTGCATTTTTCGTCAAGGTCACTATCCTTAAACTGGCAATGGTCTGGATCTGTAGAGTCCATCCACCATGCATCGATCCCCATCTGATGGAGTTTTGATAGATATTTCCAATAGATATCGCGTGCCACAGGCGAGTAGCAGTCATAAACACGTACACCAGACGGATAGTCCTGACGTGGTGGCCACTGGGGAAGTCCCGACTCTGGCCATGTTTTGAAATGGAAGAGCAATCCCTTTTCATCGAGTTCCCGATATGGTTTTGTATGTGGTCCGAACGATGCCCATACCGAAATGGTGAGATGTGCATGACGTTGGTGCACCTCATCTATCATGGCTTGTGGATTACTGAACGCATCATTGAGAAACTCCATAGCGTTCCAGTTGTAGTTACCACCCCAGTATTGCCAGTCTTGTATTATTCCGTCGAATGGTATTCCCATTTTGCGATAGCGTCTGACCACGTCGAGCAATTCGTTTGCCGACTTGTATCTCTCACGACTTTGATGGAATCCATAGGTCCAACGTGGCACCATAGGCACTTTTCCGCTTAGCCAACGCATCTGTCGGATGACGCCATCCGCATCGTTACCATACATGAAATAGTAGTCAACAGCCTTTCCTACCTGACTCTCCAGTTGCAGTGTATCATCGTCGTTGATTGTTGTTGGCGAGTAATTGTCCCAATAGATGCCATATCCTTTAATACTCTGGAAGAAATGAGTAAAGTCTTCCAGATTGGTTTGTATCATCAGTCTGTGTTCTCCTCTAAGATTCATTTTTCCGCTCTGCATCATTCCCAATCCATAGATGGGCTCATCTTTTTCCAGTGCAAAAGCTTGTTTTACGCGATACGATCCCTTGTCTATACCCTCTGTAATAGGCGTAAAGGCAAAGTCTCCTTCAGTCATAAGCGTTGTACCGTCGGCTTTTGCAAAGCTTACCTTTTGCGATTTATCATCCACGGTAACGGTCAACGCATTCGTCCGATAGACAGTTTTGCCATCCGCCTTCTTGACATTGACCGCCACTTTTTGCGGTGTAGCTGTTATAACAAGGCTTTTCTTTTCTGCAAACTGCCCATCTGTAGTCTTCTCCACACGTACCACAGTAGGTGAGAAGAAGGTGATTTTCTGTGCTTCCATGCTTTCGAAACAAAGCAATGCAAGAGTGATAGAGATAATTTTCTTCATTATTGTTAGTTGTTTTATTTGAAGTTGATAAGCGCCATCATTAGGACTTTTTTGTTAGTATATTGGTTACAAAGGTAGTATATTTTTTTGATTTTTGATAAAAAAGCATGGCTTTTCCATTCAAAAATAAGAATTTGTAACTATATTAAATACAATTAAACACACGAAGTTAAATTTTATAAGCACCAAATGCCAATTGCTCATGATTCAGCCAAACGTTGCGTATGAGGCTTGTTGAAGTCACATAGAAGTCTTGCAGATATAAGAAAAACGAGTTTTTCTTTTGTACTTCGCTCACTTAATCGTACCTTTGTGACTACGTCGCGAAGGTAGGCTGCACCTCGGAAATACAAAAGAAAATGGTCTTTTCTTTTGTATTTCGCTCGGTTTGCACTACCTTTGCACCTTGTATAATAATACAGATATGAGTTTAACAAATATTGTACGCCACATCTTCGTGCATCGCATGCATGAACTGGAACGCCATCAGAAGGAGGGCGAAGCCCTTCAGTGCGAGGTGTTGCACCGCCTGCTTGCTCAAGCATCCAACACCGAAATAGGACGCAAATATGCATTTTCAGCCACGAAAGACTATGATACTTTCGTGCGAAACTGCCCCGTCAACACCTACGAAGAACTGAAAGAACAGATAGATCGCATGCGCCACGGAGAGTCAAATATCCTCTGGAACGGACGTGTGAAATGGTATGCCAAATCGAGTGGCACTACCAACGACAAGTCGAAGTTCATTCCTGTCAGCAGCGACGGTCTGAGAAACATCCACTACAAAGGCGGTTTCGACTCTGTAGCCCTCTATCTCCGCAACAATCCTCAATCTCGATTGTTTGACGGCCGCGCATTGATTTTAGGTGGCAGCCATGCTCCCAACTATAATCTGCCAGATTCTTTGGTAGGCGACCTCAGCGCCATTCTCATCGAGAACATCAATCCTTTGGCAAATTTGGTACGCATTCCGAAGAAGAAGACTGCATTGCTTGACGACTTTGAAGTGAAGCGCGACCGCATTGCCCACGAAGCACTCCACAAGAATGTGACCAACATATCAGGCGTTCCCTCATGGATGTTATCGGTATTAAACCGTGTCATGGAGATTTCTGGCAAGACCCATTTGGAAGAAGTATGGCCCAATCTTGAAGTATTCTTCCATGGCGGAGTGGCTTTCACCCCCTACCGCAAGCAGTATGAACAACTTATCACGTCACCCAAAATGCATTATATGGAAACGTATAATGCGAGCGAAGGATTCTTCGGCCTACAGGATGACCCATCCGACAAAGCGATGTTGCTCATGCTCGACTATGATGTTTTCTACGAGTTCCAAGAGATGGGCACCGACAACATCGTTCCGTTATGGGGCGTTGAAAAGGACAAAAACTATGCCATGATAATCACTACATCATGCGGATTATGGCGATACATGATCGGTGATACCATCCGATTCACCTCCACCAACCCATATAAGTTTGTTATCTCAGGTCGTACCAAGAGCTTTATCAACGCTTTTGGCGAGGAACTCATCGTAGATAATGCCGAACAGGGTCTGGCTTATGCCTGTCAACAAACAGGTGCCGAGGTGCTGGAATACACCGCAGCCCCCGTTTTCATGGATGCCAATGCCAAATGTCGCCACCAGTGGTTGATTGAATTCAGCACACCTCCAGCCGATTTGCAGCAGTTCTCCGACCTGCTTGACCATCGCCTACAAGAGCTCAACAGCGACTATGAAGCCAAGCGCTATAAGAATATCACCCTGCAACATCTGGAGATTATCCCTGCCAGAAAGGGACTTTTCAACGATTGGCTTAAGCAACGCGGCAAATTAGGCGGTCAGCACAAAGTGCCACGCCTAAGCAATTCGCGTGAACATATCGAACAGCTTCTCAAACTGCAATCATGAACAGACCCACAAACAGACACTTCCCGTTGATACTCATAGCAGCCCTATCCCTGCTAATGGTGGCTTGCGCACGTATGGGACAACCCGATGGCGGATGGTTTGACGATGATCCACCCCGCATCATCGGCTCCAATCCAGCCGATCAGGCAGTCGGTGTGAACTCCAAAAGAATAACCATACAGTTTGATGAGTATATCAAGCTGGAGGATGCCACACAGAATGTTATCGTCTCTCCACCACAATTGGAGATGCCCGAGATTAAGGCAACGGGTAAAAAGATTGTTGTTGACCTGAAAGACTCACTAAAGGCCAACACCACCTACACCATCGACTTCAGCGATGCCATCAGCGACAACAACGAAAACAATCCGTTGGGCAACTACACCTTCACCTTCTCTACCGGTGAACGCATCGATACTTTCGAGGTGGCAGGAACGGTGCTCGACGCCTCAAACCTCGAACCTATCAAGGGCATACAGGTTGGACTCTATGCCGATCTGGCAGACTCAGCGTTCCGCACCAAGCCCCTTTTGCGCGTTGCCCGTACCGATGGCAGAGGCCGTTTCGTCATCAAAGGTGTTGCACCTGGCGAGTATCGCGTCTATGCGCTACAAGATGCCGATGGCAATTATATGTTCAATCAGAAGAGCGAGATGGTGGCTTTCTCCCATACCACCTATAAACCGTCAGCCGGACCAGATATCCGACAGGACACCATCTGGCGTGATTCCTTGCGTATCGATAATATATTGCGAGTGCCATACACCCACTTCTATCCCGACGACATCATCCTTCTGGCCTTCCAAGAAGTTCAAACCGACCGCTATCTGCTGAAGCAACCAGAGCGAAAAGATGCCGACCGCTTCACTTTATATTTCAGTTATGGCAACCCACAACTGCCAGAAATACGCGGCTTCAACTTCGATGAGAAAGACGCCTTCGTTCTTGAGGCCAGCGAAAAGAAGGACACACTGACCTATTGGTTGCGCGATACGGCACTGGTCAACCAAGATACGCTATCCATGCAACTCTCCTATCTCATGACCGACTCTACCGGAGTACTCGTCACACAGATTGATACGGTAGATGTGATAGCCAAAACCAGCTACGCCAAACGGCAGAAAGACCTGAAAAAACAAGTTGAGAGTTGGGAAAAGGAGCAAGCCAAACTCAAAAAGCAAGGCGAGCCCTACGACAGTATCATGCCGCGCGAGCCACTTAAAGTGCAGTATAACGTGCCCGGCACCATGGCGCCAGACAGTCGTCCCACCATCAATATGCCCGCTCCACTGGCTCGATGCGACACCGCCTCTATCCACCTATATACTAAGGTCGATACCCTTTGGTATCGTGTGCCCGTTGATGTGCAGCGTCGCGACTCGTTGCTCCGCACGTATGATGTGCTTGCCGAATGGACAGCCGGTAGCGAATACAGCTTAGAAGTAGATTCCGCAGCCTTCGAAGACATCTACGGCAACGTATCGAAACCCTTCAAACAAGGCATTAAGATCAGCACCCTCGATGAATTCTCGACCATCGTCTTGCAACTCGCAGGCGTCGCCGACACCACCTACGTGGTACAGTTGCTCGACCAAAGCGAGAAGATCATCAAGCAAGTGCGTACCGAAGCCAATGGCGATGCCGTATTCTTCTATGTCAAACCCGGTGGCTATTACGCCCGTGCCTTCCGCGATCGCAACGGCAATGGCGTATGGGATACAGGCAACTACGATGCCGACTTACAACCAGAGGAAGTATATTATTTCCCCGGACGCATAGACTGTAAGGAGAAATGGGACATCACCCGCCCTTGGAATCTTACCGCCACACCGCTCAACATGCAGAAGCCCGGCGAGATAACCAAGCAGAAACCGGATAAAGAGAAACAGAAGTTACTCAATAGAAATGCCGAGCGCGCACGTCGTTTGGGTATTCCCTACTACAAGAACGGCGTGTTGCAAACCGCTAACAACAACTCTAAATGACGATAAAAGATGAAACACCTGAATACCAACGGCAGACGCCTATTGCTCATGCTGATGCTCTGTCTGCCACTTTTCTCACACACCGTCACCACCTCGCAAGCGCAATGTGGCATCCACAACACCGCCTTCAAATCGGGCGAGTATCTCTCCTACGACCTCTATTTCAATTGGAAATTCGTATGGGTGAAGGTCGGCACGGCATCTATGTCCACCGTACAATCGACCCACAAAGGTGTGCCCGCCTTCCGGTCGAGCCTCATCACGCGTGGTAACGACAAGCTCGACAACATGTTTATCATGCGCGATACCCTGCTATGCTACACCACTACCGATATTACCCCACTTTATTACCGCAAAGGAGCACGCGAGGGCAAGCGCTATTACGTAGATGAGTTGTGGTATAGCTACCCTAAGGGAAACAGCCACTTGAAGATGCATCGCATCGATGCCGACGGTAAACACCACTGGAAACAAGCAGAGTATAAGGACTGCATCTACGACATGATGAGCATTTTCCTTCGTGCACGCAACTTCGACACATCCAAGTTGCGCAAGGGCGAGAATATCCCCATGCCCATCAGCGATGCCAGACACCTAAGCAACTCATGGTTGAAATACGGCGGAAAGACTACGCTGAAGATGAAAAACAGCAATGCGAAGTTCCGTTGTCTGATATTCTCATTTATCGAACGTGAGGACGGCAAGAACCACGAACTCATACGTTTCTTCGTCACCGACGATAAGAATCACCTGCCCGTACGCTTGGATATGTTCCTTTCGTTCGGATCTGCCAAAGCCTATCTCACAGGCATGAAGGGTCTGCGTAACGAACTCACTTCTAAAGAGAAATAACCCCTAGCATACAAAGTCCACCTCATGGAAACCGTAGAACTCAGACATCTCACCATCGGGTATATCGTCAAAGGACAGCAACGCATCGTGGTCAGCGATATCAACGCAACCATCAATGCCAGCGAACTGACTTGTTTGTTGGGGCAGAACGGTATCGGCAAATCCACACTGCTGCGCACTTTGTCGGCATTCCAACCCGCCCTTTCCGGCGAAATCTATCTCGACGGCACTCCGCTGACAGCCCTTTCGTCGCGCCAACTCAGTAAGAAAGTGGGTGTAGTACTGACTGAAAAGCCCGATGTGCGCAATATGTCTGTAGAAGAAATGGTAGGCATGGGGCGTTCGCCCTATACCGGTTTCTGGGGTTCACTCGATGCTGACGACCGCCAAATGATAGACGAAGCCATCCGTTTGGTAGGCATCGACCGGCTTAGACGCCGTCCTGTTCACACCTTGAGCGACGGCGAACGCCAGAAATGTATGATAGCCAAAGCCCTTGCGCAGCAAACGCCCACCATCTATCTGGATGAGCCAACAGCCTTTCTCGACTTTCCCAGCAAGGTTGAGATGATGCAATTGCTGCGACGACTGGCACACGAACAACAGAAAACGATATTTCTTTCCACCCATGATGTAGAACTCGCCATGCAGTTGGCAGACCGCATTTGGCTGATGGAGCCCGACCGTTTGAGCATCGACACCCCTCACCAGCTCGCCGCCGACGGTTCGCTGAGTCGCTTCATCGAGCGCCCTGGCATACATTTCGATACTAACGATATGACCATACGGGTGGCACGTCAGACATGAACGAGCCGCCCTATATATATAAATAAGGTGTAGCCCTACACCTTGACAGGCATTACTTCACTTATTACCAAACATCCAACGATTCCTAAACTCTCCAGAAGAATAAGACAATGATAGAAGGACACGGCGACGATCTCTACCGCTACAACAGTCAGGTGCGCATCAATTTCAGTTCCAACATCTGCCAACAGACAGACCATACAGCCCTGAAAGCCCATCTTGCCAACCATCTTGACCTTGTAAACCACTATCCGGAACCTCAGCCTCGGAAGCTCGAAGAACAGTTGGCCGAGTATCACGACATCCCTGCCGAATGCGTGATGGTGACCAGCGGTGTGACCGAAGCCATCTATCTCATAGCCCAGATGACGCGTGGCGGCATGTCTGTCATCCCCCAACCCACTTTCAGCGAGTATGCCGATGCGTGTCGTCTCAACGAACATATCATCACCTATGAATATGAGAACGACCAGAAGTTGCTGCCTACCCGCCGCATCTACTGGCTCTGCAACCCTAATAATCCAACAGGAGGAGTGATGACCGAAGGCATCATCGACCATCTTATCGCCACCAATCCCATCCACCTTTTCGTGGTCGATCAGTCGTATGAAGGTTATACCGCCGCAAAATTGGTAGATGTGAAACAAGTGATGCGCTATCCCAACCTCATTCTGCTCCATTCGCTGAGCAAGCGTTATGCGGTGCCGGGCATGCGTGTAGGCTATGTGACTGCACATCCTGAGATATTGCGACACCTCCGCCAGTACCAGCGCCCATGGTCGGTAGGAGCCTTGGCTATCGAGGGTGCACGCTTTCTGGTCGCTCAAGACAAGCCCGCCATCAGCGATCTTGAGGGTCTGTTGAAGGAGACCGCACGCCTTCGCGATGCTTTGCGTGCCCTCCCTGGCATCAGCGTTTGCGACACCGACAGCACTTTTATGCTCTGTATGATAGAGCAAGCCAGCAGCCTTCAACTGAAGAATTGGCTGATAGACCATGAGGGCATTCTGATTCGCAACTGTTCAAACTTTGCCAATCTATCGCCCCACCACTTCCGCATAGCCACTCAGAGTGCTGAAGAAAACAATGCACTCATCAGTGCTTTGCATCGCTTTCTGAACGAATAGAGGCCTTGCGGCTGACCAGTCGCTATGTCTTGTCAGCACATGAGAATACGGGATAGAGGTCTATGCGACTTCCATCCATTGCCTATCGGATAAACCTTGGTAGATTATTGTCGTGAGAAAACAGAAACAACCCCCGTTGGCCCGGTACAATTGACCAGTGCGTATTGTTCCAGTTTATGGTCGTCTTTACCGCCATTGACCACTATGCCCCGATTGTTGAGCATATATTGTCGCTTGCAAGTGGGGCAGGTCGCCATGCCTTTATGATCCATTTGGATGATATACTTGCTACTTCCCAGCGAATTGCCCGTTCTCACACAGTTTGGACATTGTGCATCATAAGCAATAAATCCGCCGTTTGGCGTCGTATTAAAAGTTTGATAGCCCACAATGATGCCGTTGCTGAGTCCGAGCTGATAGTGGCTCTCGCTCTCTGCCGCCGTTTCGCGCTGTGTGGATGAGAGTCCGTCAGAATTGGTAAACACGAGGTATTTCGCTCCTTGTCTTACGCTTTCGGTGATATGACAAAATATGCCACGCGACATACTGTTGGTGGCTGTGGCGAGTGTTTGGTCGAGATGGAGTCCGTTATCATAGACAAAGCGACAGGGCCATGCACTGAATTCAGGGTCTGTGGAGCATGCCGTTGACATCAGCAGTACTGCCACACCTGCCGTAAGGCGCCTTGTCCAAAGAGAAATGTGCCCCGTCCAAGCAGAAAGTCGCCTTCCCGTTGGTGTTGACACAACGGTAGGGCGACTATCCATATTATAATGTTTGCTATAGCCTTCAGCCATATTGTTCTGTTGTTAGCCTTATGGTTTAAGCGTTTTCCAACAGCGATTTTTCGGCATCGGTGACGCGGTTGAAACCGAAACCTCCGAGCACCTGCTGCATCAGATCGGCTATCTTGTCGTTGCAGAGATTGCCTATCGAACCCTCATGTGTATGGTGTATGTCCTTGTTGGGTGTGAAAGTTCCAGCCTCGATATCGAATCCAACCTTCTTATACGCATCGCGGAAGGGCATTCCGGCAGCAGCCAAACGGTTGACTTCCTCTACGGAGAACATCGGGTCGTACATGGGATTGTCGAGAATATCCTCGCGCACTTCAATCTTATTGATGATGTATGCCGCCATCTGCAAACAGTCTTTCAGTTCGTCGAAAGCAGGCAGGAACACCTCTTTGATAATCTGCAGATCGCGGAAATAACCCACGGGGAGATTGTTCATGATGAGTGTCACCTGTTGTGGCAAAGCCTGAATCTTGTTGCATTTCGCACGGATGAGTTCGAAGACATCGGGATTTTTCTTGTGAGGCATGATGCTACTTCCGGTGGTACACTCTTTTGGAAGTTTCACAAACGAGAAGTTTTGCGAGTTGAAGAGACACGCATCAAATGCCATTTTAGCAAGTGTTCCTGCTATAGTAGCCATGGCAAATGCCACGTTGCGCTCCATTTTTCCTCGTCCCATCTGCGCATAAACCACGTTATAGTCCATAGAATCGAATCCCAAGAGGTCTGTGGTCATCTGTCTGTTGAGTGGGAACGACGATCCATATCCTGCTGCTGATCCCAACGGGTTACGGTTGGTCATCTTGTATGCAGCTTGCAGAAAGAGCATATCGTCTGCCAACGACTCGGCGTAGGCGCCAAACCATAGTCCGAAGGATGATGGCATTGCCACCTGCAGATGGGTGTAGCCCGGCATGAGCACGCTTTTATACTGTTCGCTCTTAGCGAGCAATTCATCGAAAAGCACTTTCACCCCGTCTGCCAGTTCCATGAGTTGATGGCGTGTGAAGAGTTTCAAATCCACCAATACTTGGTCGTTGCGTGATCGGCCTGAGTGTATTTTCTTACCCATGTCGCCCAGTTTTCGTGTCAACATGAGTTCCACTTGTGAGTGTACATCCTCCACTCCGTCTTCTATGCGAAATTCGCCGCGCTGGCAAATGGCATATATTTGTTTGAGTTCAGCCAACAGTTGTTTCAGTTCGTCGGCTTCCAAGAGGCCAATACTCTCAAGCATAGTGATGTGCGCCATAGATCCCATCACATCGTAGGGTGCGAGGTAGAGGTCCATCTCACGGTCGCGTCCCACGGTGAAGCGCTCTATTTCTGCATTCACCTCAAAGTTCTTCTCCCAAAGTTTATTCATCTGTCGTGTATAATATATAATCGGTGTAAGGGTTGGTTGGCAGTGGTGTGCCTACAAGGTGTAGGGCACCTGTGCCAAAGCAGTGGCAACTTTCTCTACTCCATCCTGCAGTGGACCGCTCACCATGCCTTTGAGCATGAATGGGATGTCGGCCTTTACGGTGACGCGCATCTTGCTTTCGTGGTCGTTGACGGGCAGCACCTGTATCCAAAGGTTGAAGGGTACTGGCGATGTCTCTGCTTCAAACTTCACACACTTATTGTCTTCACGCTCTATGATGCGCAGTTTCAGAAGTCCTACCGGTGGCACATTGACCTGCACACTATCTTTGTCAAACTGAAAATCCTTCAGTTTGTCTTCGGGCACTCGGTCTTTGATACGCTCCAAGTTGGTGAGGTCGCTGATGTTGCGATAAACGTTTTCCACCGGATATGGAATCTGGTGTACGCTGCTTTCAAACTTTGTCATGCTTTCCAAGCAGCTGGGTCCTTACGCCACTCGTTCAACACTTCGATGTCTTCTGGCTTGATATATCCGGTGTCGGCAGCCTGTTCAAGCACGGCAGCATAGTTGCTCAGCGTAATCAGACGCACGCCAGCCTCCTTGAAAGCCTGTTCGGCAACGGGGAAACCATAGGTGAACGATGCCACCATACCAATGACTTCGCATCCATACTGGCGCAGTGCTTCAACAGCTTTAAGACTGCTTCCTCCGGTAGAGATCAGGTCTTCTACCACGATAACCTTAGCACCTTTCTCGATGTGTCCCTCTACTTGGTTGCCCATACCGTGGTCTTTTGGTTTCGGACGAACGTAGGCATAGGGCAGTCCGAGCTGGTCTGCCACGAGAGCTCCTTGTGCTATAGCACCTGTGGCAACACCAGCCACAGCCTCTGCCTCAGGGAAATTCTCCTGAATGGCGTGGCACAGTTCGAGTTTTACAAACGAGCGCACGTCGGGATACGACAGTGTTTTGCGGTTGTCGGTATAGATTGGTGACTTCCAACCAGATGCCCATGTAAAGGGTTCGTTGGGTTGCAATTTGATGGCTTTGATATCCATCAGCTTCTTTGCGAACAGTTTTTTGATTGCGTCCATATCTTTGTTTATTTGTTTTTCGTTTTGCAAAGATAGTGCAAACCGAGCGAAGTACAAAAGAAATACGAGTTTTTCTTTTGCATTTCCGAGGTGCAGCCTATCTTGGACGCGTAGCGTCAAAGGTACGATTAAGTGAGTAGAATACAAAAAGAAAATACATTTTTCTTTTGTATTCTCGAACGTGAGTACCTTGGATGCGTAGCATCAAAGATAGTGCAAACCGAGCGAAATACAAAAGAAAAGACCATTTTTCTTCTATTTTCCGAAGTGCATTTCCGCTTGAAAAACAACATCATATTTAGACCTTGACCCTTCAACATATAAGCAAAAGAACCAAAAACATTCCAACCAGAAAAGGAAAGCATAGGACGAAACAGCTCTCTATTATATTGTATTCTGAAACGTAATTCCTTGAAATTCTTCTTGCAATAGCCATAATTTAAAAAGAAGCCAACAATCGTTACAACAAAGAGTAAAGCACCATAAAGAATGAGTTTGTCTCCATTATATACAAATAATAAATAAGCAATACCTAATTTTGCTATTACGTCAAAAATACTAATGTATGCATAAAAATCCATCCTCTCAAATGCCATAATTGCTGCATTATAAGGTATTTGCATAACTATTAACAGCATAGAGACCACTGATAGCTGAAAAACCCACATTGCAGCAGTGAATCGCTCTGAAGGTATTATCATCTTGTTATACATATACCATACTCCTAAAGTTTCCAACAACAACAATAGAATTAGTGCTAATATGAATTGTATTTGCCATGCTGTATTATAAACATTAGTTATATTGCCATCTTTCTTTCCAAGGGTAAAATTATAAAACCGTTGCACTCCATTTGACATAGATGTATTAAGAAATGCGAACATCGACACAAATCCTGCTACAACATTGTTGATTCCGTAGTCAACAACCCCAAGTGCATTCAGTACAACTCTTGTAGTGAAAAGTGAGACTATCAACACTAAAAACATTCGGAAATATAAAAATATAGTATTCTTTGCTATACGTTTGTTATTTAAAGAATTATCTGTCATTTATTATTTATT
>OQVP01000235.1_pt1 | contig 20833 bp, 18 predicted proteins | sample 1691541 | NCBI WGS metagenome assembly OQVP01 (sample SAMN03418258, study PRJEB22391) | human gut metagenome | biome: human-gut; feature: organic feature; material: feces | host: Homo sapiens | place: Tanzania | collected 2013-01 | reverse complement strand
GCAGGGAAAGAGCTTGCTCTTAACCTTCAAACAAACAATTCAAAACAGCTTCTAAGATTAGTTGTGATCGCCATCGCTGCGATCCTTGGGGGAGCTTCAGCTTCGGCGGCGAGACAGAATGCCGCGGAGATTAAAGGCATCGTGTGTGACAAGTCAACCGGGGAGACACTCGGTTGGACGACCGTCGCTCTCATGAGACCTGACAGCACGCTGGCCGCCGGCGCCACTTGCGACGACAAGGGAGCATATTCCCTTAAGGCCGTCCCCGGAGAATATATAATAAAGGCTTCGCTTATCGGTTACAAGGATATATTCAAGAATCTGAAAATTGTTTCCGGACTGAATGAGATCGAGCCTTTGAATATGTCCGAAGACACTCAGATGATAGCCGGCGCGACCGTCACCGAGCGGGTGAAACTGATCGAGATGAAGATTGACAAGCTGGTGATGAACGTTTCGCAAAGCGCGTTCGCACAGGGAAGCAATGCCCTGGACCTCATCAGGAAGGCTCCTGGTGTGACTATCGACAAAGATGGTAACGTGACGTTGAACGGAAAAAAGGTCCAGGTCTGGATCGACGGCCGTCCGTCCTATCTTGACGGGAAAGGTCTGGAGGCTCTGTTGAGGTCAACCTCGGGATCCTCAATCGACAAGTTCGAGCTGATGGAGCATCCTTCCGCCAAGTATGACGCTGAGGAACAGGGAGGTATCATCAACATCAAGACCCTTCCACAAGGTACATCGACTCGGACATCAAGGTGAACATCTGGTCAGCGAAGGCAGACTACGAGGCCACCGTTTTAAATTTCGCAAGGCTGGAGGCTGGTGCCAAGTGGGCTCTTTCCAAGACCGGCAACACGACTGTAAAGACCGAGACAGGCCCGTCGGCTGTCAATTCCGAGACCCGTTTCAAGTACAGTGAGAACATCGGCGCCGCCTACCTCTCCCTTGCCGCGCAGTTCGGACCGAAATTGACCGCCAAGGCCGGATTGAGGGGTGAATATACCAACTCGTTCGGTGATTGGATCTCAGCAGGAGACGAGAGCCGCCGCAGCTACTTTGACCTGTTCCCGACAGCGTTCGTGGGCTTCAATCCGTCCGCCAGCCTTAGGTTCGCGCTTTCCTACACAAGAAGAATCCAGCGCCCTGACTACATGGCTCTGAATCCAGTGGAGAACTACATCGACGCACACACCTACAATGTCGGTGACCCGGATCTGCGCCCTGCATATTCAGACGCGGCTTCGCTGAGCGCCGGATTCGGCCAGCACTTCTCGCTCGCCGCGTCGTTCAGTCACACCGGCGGAATGTTCTCGCAGCTTCCTGAGCTCAAGGAGAACGGCGACCAGCTTCTGATCTGGACCAACTACGGCAGACAGAATATGACCGCGCTGACTTTCAATGTGACGGAACTGCCTCTGGCCAAGTGGCTTGCCTGGACATTCAGCACCACCGGACTATATTCATCCGCCAAGACAGCCGACAGGGAAAGCAACGATTCATTCACCCTTTCCTGCTACACCTGCTTCACATTCATCCTCCCGAAAGACTGGAAAGTGCAGCTGGACGGTTTCTACCGCTCGCCGATGGCATACGGCTACTTCAAACTGCACGATCTCTATTCTATGAATATCGGAGTGAAGAAGACGATGCTTGACAACCGTCTTGTCCTCACGCTCAATCTGGACGATGTCCTCCGCAGTTCCTGCACCAACCTTGATTGCCTTGGCTTCCGCTCCAGCACCGTGCTCGGTGATGTGAACAGCTCGTTCATAGGTCAGAAATATTACTCCCAGGTCGCTCACATCGGCCTTACCTGGCGCTTCGGCAAAGCCCAGCAGACCCGCGCCCGCAAAGTCGGCAGCATCGATGAAGCCTCCCGAATCGGCGGCGGCAAGGGCCTTGGCGGGAAATAGGAATATTCCCGCAAAATTCCTAACTTTGTGTTCAGGCAAACGCCGATTGGACTAACCAGCGGATGACCATATGCCTGTGAAAGTTATGATGGGAAAGTTTCCTGCGATTATATTCATTGCCTGTGCTTGTGTGGCCTCTTCGTGCGGCCGTGGCTCTAGACTCCCTGAGGATTTGAGTCGGGCTGAGAGTCTATTGGACTCCCGGCCTGACAGTTCTTTGATCATTCTGGATTCCGCTTCCTATTCGGAGTCCTCCGGCCGCTATCTCTATGCCTCTTATTGTCTGTTGAGGACATTCGCGGAGTACAACGCCTACAAGCCGGGGATTGACGAGGGGATGATGAATGTCGGGGTTGATTATTTCCTGAAATACGGCAACCGTGACCGGAAGGCGCAGGCGTATTATCTTAGGGCGGTCGTCCGCGAGGACAACAAATCGGGGAACCAGGCGGATTGGGCCAATGATCTGCTTCTCGCCACAAAAGAGGTTAAAGGCTCTGGCAATCATATGCTTGCGGCGATGATCAACCTGCGCTACGCTGTCGTGCTTAATGACCGCAAGTGGTATGACGCGTCTTTGCCTTATCTGGAGAGAGGTTTGGAGGAGGCTGAGAAGGCGGGTTCGCTGGCGTTTCAGGTGACGGCACTGATCAATCTGTCGCACCGTGCGTTGTTCCTTGGAGACGAGAACAAGGACTATTCGGAGGCCATTGAATATGCCAACCGCGCGGCGGAGATCTCCAAGGGAGATGATAATGACTATGCCCGTGCTCTTTACAATCTCGGAGCGTGCTACAGCCGTAACGGTCAATTCGATAAGGCTTTGGAATGCGCCTCGACCGCTGTCCGCGCGCAGGAAAGGCTTTTCAGGGAAGGAAAAAGAAAGGCCCGTGTGCGTTACGCTGTCCTTGCGGATGCTTTCCGTAAAATGAATATTCCTGATTCGGCTTTGTTCTATGCCGCAAAGGAGATGGAGGCTTCGGATCTGATAGCGAAGCTTTCAGGTTCACAGCTTTCTTACATTGTCTATCGCGATCTGCTTGATGATAAAGAGAATGCCGTCAAGTATCTGACCATCCATAATGAGATCAAGAGCCAGTTGGAAGCCTCTCAGCAGAACGACAGGATCATCGAGAACAGTGTAGAGGCCGGGAAGGCGGACATCCGTTCGTCGAGAAGCCGTATTTTAGGCACTGCTGTGGCTGCGGTGTTGTCCCTGATTGTGGCGTTGTACTTGATCGTACGTATGTTCAGGAGGCGTCTGAGGAACCGTGATGAGGCCATCGAGCGGAAAGACAGCGAGATAGGGGAGAGCAAGACATTGCTTCACGAGAGCGAGTCGGAGCGCAGCGAGTTGCGTTCGGTGCTGATGTTCAAGGACAAGCTGGTGATGTCGCTCCAGCAGAACCCGCGCTATCTGTCCGATGCCGAGTGGAAAAGGCTGGAGAAGATTCTGGATGATGTCTGCAACCGTTTCACCGAGCGTCTGAAGTCTTCGTTTCCGGGTCTTACCGCCGCTGAGCTGCGCATCGCCGTCCTGCTCCGTTTCGGTTTCTCCGGCAAACAGATGGCTGCAATGATGGGAATATCCCCGACCTCCGTCACGAAAGGCAAACAGCGTCTCAAGGCCCGTGTCGCCTCCGCCCTCCCGGACGGCACCTCCATCGACGAGTTCATCGCCACGTTCTGATTGTTTGGCGAGTGACTGCTGGACTCAGAACTAACTGGATTTGCTTGTCACCACTGATTTTTACAGAACTCCTTCACGGTCAAATGCCTCTGAGATAGCCGAGATGAGGTTTCGCCTGAAAAAGTCCTCACTCCAAGTACGAGTTTTTCAGCCGAAGACCAAACGCAAGTGTTTCCAGGTCACATCGTGCTGAAAGCGTTTCGTAAGGAATTATCTGAACGAAGGTAACGGAATATTCATCTTTCAAGTAACAGAAATATATTCTTATCCGCTCACTGAGCTTGTCGAAGTACCTCATTGTCCATAGTCTTGACTGTTATGTTCTTGAATATTAGATAATTACTATGTTCCTTTTGTCCTTGTCATACCCATTGCCACAAGAGTTTTCCGTAGTACCTTTGCCACTGTGATTCAGATAAGAATTATTATTTTAATGTATGAAAAAGTTAGCGAAACTGTTTTTGGGATTCTCCATAGCCGCGATAGGCGTGCTGTGGATTCTGAACGTCACCGGAGTGATCGGCTTCGACATATTCTTCCGTGGCTGGTGGACACTCCTTATTATTCTGCCTTGCACCGCACACCTGATCGCCCATCCTAACTGGGGATCTTTCAGCGGCATAGCCCTCGGAGCGATACTGCTGCTTCAAGCGCAAGGCTATATTGACTGGTCGGTGTTCTGGAAACTGTGCCTCGCGATCATATTCATCGCTTTCGGCATTATGTTGATTTTTTCCAAGAGCGGCCGTCCGGAGAGTTGGAACTGCCACGACTCCAGAGGAGGTTGCTCGATCATCTCCCGCGATGGAAGGAATATCCTGAAGATCTCATCGGCTTTTGGCGAGCAGAATCATCGTGTCGAGGCTGAGGAGTTTGACGGGGCGGACATAGAAGCCTCTTTCGGCTCAGTCCGCTTGAATCTCCGCAACGCCATATTCAATGAAGATGTGGAGGTTCGGGTGAAGGCAAGTTTTGCAGGTGTGGGAATATATGTCCCGAAAGATGTCAATGTGGATGTCCGTTCCAATTCCGCCTTCGGTGGCGTGAACGACAAGACCGCCGACCGCCTCCGTCAGCAGTCAGGCTCCCACACCATCCTCATTATCGCCGAATGCTCCTTCGCCGGAGTCGAGGTGATGTAGGCTATTTCTCCGAACCGAGAATCTGCGTAGTATGATCCTTGGTGTTGACTTTTCCGATGGCATCGATGATAATTCCGTCCTCATCGATCACATAGGTAGTCCTCAATGTCCCGTATGACTCCTTTCCGTAGAGCTTCTTGAGCCCCCAAGCCTCGTAAGCTTTCAGAATGGCGCATTCCGGATCGCTCACCAGATGAAACGGCAGAGAATATTTCTCTATGAATTTCCGGTGCGAGGCCTGTGAGTCCTTGCTGACACCAAGCACCTGATACCCAAGCGCAAGATACCGATGGTAGTTGTCCCGCAGGTCGCAAGCCTCCGCCGTGCATCCCGGAGTGCTGTCCTTCGGGTAGAAGTAAAGCACAAGCTTCTTTCCCTTGAAATCATTGAGACTTACCTCGTTGCCATTCTCATCCACACCAACGAACTCCGGTGCTTTTGTACCTATCTCCAACATATTCCTGAATATTCGTTAATAATATAATCGTTAAACTTTCCGTCAGCAATTTTTGTGCAGCGGTCTATTTCAGTCCCTCGCAGGTAGCCTTGATGACCTCCGCCACTTCCTCCCGGTTGTCGATGTTGACTTGATACATCGCCTTGGCCCCCTCGTAAGGAATCGCCTCCGGCATCCCGAATCTCTCGTTGGTCTTGGTCTTCTTGACCAGAACCCTATTGTCGTAGATTCCTCCGAAATATTTCCCCTGCCAGTACAGCAGAAACTCTCCCATCATCGGCTTCGTGCAAATCCCCTCAAGCAGCCCCATCTGCTCCACCGCGAAATCCCTGTAATCCTTGCTTGTCATATTACTTTCTCCTTTGTGCAAGCGCATTCACCGAAACATTGTCAAGCCCAATGCACTTGACAATGAACTCTATAGGGGTGTTTGCCCCTATCATACGTAATGCTATTGCCTCCCGTTCGGCAACCTTGCCTTGCTTCAGTCCCTGCTCCAGTCCCTGCTCCAGTCCTTGCTCCAGTCCCTGCTCCAGTCCTTGCTCCAGTCCTTGCTCCAGTCCTTGCTCCAGTCCTTGCTCCAGTCCCTGCTCCAGTCCTTGCTCCAGTCCCTGCTCCACCCCTTGCTCCAGTCCCTTCCTCTCGCCCGAACTCCCTGGCGCAGGCTATCTGGTAAGTGTCCCGGTCGTTTATCATATTGCTATTAACAGCCATAAAGATAGTAGTTTTAGTTGGTTAAACAAATTGTCGGCTCCCGTTTTTTTGTCTATTAAAGATGAATATCATTCATATACCGATAATGATTCCATACGGAAACCGGCACCAATGTACAACCATTTCCCTAATTGATCATCAAAGATAAATTCAGGTCAGCTGATGTTAGCAAGGAATCGTATTATTCTGATGTGAAACACTTCGCAGAGACAGCATTGAGGACACTCCATCTGTATATTCCTAATTTGTTGAAACGGGGAAAATTTTTCCAACGAGCATTCTATCAATAAGGCATAATGTGGACACGCTTGTCCTGATAAGCGGCAATGGTTTTGCCGTCCGTTTCGTGGTGGGCGTTTTCCTTTTTTTATGAAGTTTGGTCTTGCCTTGAAAATTGGTCAAGCGAGAATGACAACAAGATTGCCAAAGCCTTGCAGCGCATCATGGTGAACAAGATCGAAAGGCATCTTGATGTTCCGCTTTCCGACATACTCACACCGGATGACAAGAAGCCGGAACACCCCGGACATCATCATGGCAAGCCCGGACATGATGACAACAACAATGTAAATTCCGAGGATTATGATGAACGACAGGATTAAGGTTCTTTTGGACAACGGCCACGGGATCGACACGGCCGGGAAAAGAAGCCCGGATGGGAAATTGCGTGAATATGATTGGAACAGAAAGACCGCGAATGTGACCCTTTCCATTCTGAAAGAAAGGGGTGTGGATGTGGAATTGGTAGTTCCTGAAATCACTGATATTCCCCTTTCCGAAAGAAGCCTCCGTGCCAATGCCATCGCAAAGGCTTTCGGGGCATCCAATGTGGTTTATGTTTCCGTCCATGTCAACGCGGCCGGCAACAGCCATCAATGGATGAAGGCCCGCGGATGGCCTGTTTTCGTGTACAACAAGCCATCATCAAAGGCGGTGATGCTTGCCAGTTCCCTATTTGACAAGGCAGCGGAAAAGGGGGTCAGGATGCGGAAGCCCGAAGCCTTGAAGAAATATTGGAATGCCAATTTCGCCGTGTTGCGGCAAACGGTATGCCCGGCCGTCCTGGTCGAACATTTCTTCATGGACAACCGTGATGATTGCGCATATCTTCTTACGGAAAAATCCGTGCGTGAATGCGCGGAAGTCCTTGCGGATGGAATTGTTCAATACATCAACAATCTTTGAAATGAAAAGGCTTATATTGATGATGTCGCTTTGTCTTATGGTGACGGGGTGCGGTACATCCTGCCGTTTGAGCAAGTGCATGACTGAATCCGTCCGTGACAGCATCCATGTGGAGACATCCAAGACGGACGAGACCGAGACATTCACGGACACAAGCAAGACCGAATCAGGGAAAGTGACCATCACGGAAATCGAGTTTTTCCCGCCGGCATCGGGTGGTGACAGTTTGGGCAATCATGCCCCGGTCATCCCGGCCACGGACATCAATTTGCTTGACATCGGGAACGTCGCCAATGCCGGGGCGGTCAAGTCCATCAGGCAGATGGTGATTGAATCGGAGACTGTGCAGAAAGGAGAAAGCCGAAAGGCGGAAGAGTCAGAGGAATCCAAAAAAGGCACATCGGTTGCGGTCAAGACGGATGAATCAGTGGTGGAAAAGGTTTTTGAAGCCCCGAAGTCAAACCGCGTGAAATACATCTTTTATCTTGCCTTGCTTGCGGTCGTGGTGCTTGCATATATCAAGCGAGTGCCGATTGTCAATACAATTCGGAAAATCCTTGCCGGGGTGAGGAAGTTGCTTGTCTGAAAAATTGCTATCTTTCAGTCACATTGTTGCGGCCGTGGAGTTGCACCACGGTTCAATGTACAGGGAATCCGGCGTTGCTTCCGGATTCCTTTTTTGCGGGGGCACAAAAGAAAAACACCCCTAAAAGAGGTGTTTTCATGTACAGATTCGTGTACTCATTTATTAAGTAACATTCAAAAAATAACCTGCATCATCTTAAGGAATCTTTTCGGTCTAGATCTCTTTTCTCATCAGTCATGTGCCACCGGCACACTCCTTCTTCAAAAAAAAGAACTATCCTCGAAAATCTTCTCTTAATCTGAAGCAACTTATTTTTTTCATATTCCTTAAATATAAAAACACTATTTTTGTGCTTATGAGATTTGGAATATTTGAATATGCCTTTGTCGGCGCGCTGGCAATGTTCGCCGTTGCCTGTCCCGCTGCGGCGGCTCTTCGACAGGCTCAGGACCCGTCCGTCGGATCTGCTCTCCTTGTAGCTGCCCCACACTCTTCGGTCGCTGAACCTGTCGAAGCGCCGTCCGCCCAGAATCCCGCCTCAAAAAAAACACAAGCCAAGACCAAGGCCCAGCGGTACGTTGAGTCAATCTCACGGAGCGAATCCCTGAAATCCTCCGTCTTTGGAGTCTTTGCCGTCACCGAAGGCGGCGACACCTTGGCCTCATGGAACAGCGGCCAGCGGATGCTCCCCGCATCCACGATGAAACTTATCACCACCGGCATGTCCATCCACCTTCTTGGTCCTGATTACAAGTATGTTACCCGGATAGGTTACAACGGGGCCGTCAAGGATGGAGTCCTGAACGGCGACCTCTATATCGTAGGCGGCGGCGACCCGACCATCGCTTCCAAAGACTCAATAGCGCTTTCAAGACAGGAATTGTTCACCCAGTGGAAATCTTTTCTTGACAAGGCCGGGATCCGCGCTGTCACCGGTCATGTCATAGGCGACGGCCGCTATTTCGACGGCCCGTTGGAAAAGGACTCATGGAGCTATCAGGACATAGGAACAGCCTATGGCGCCGGCGGTGACGGTCTTTGCTTCTACGGGAACGCCCAAGACTTCAAGGTCTCCGCCGGACCGGCCATCGCTTGGCGGCGTAAGGGCCTCGTTCAGTGGATGTCTCCCCTGTCTTTCCGGCCCTGCCGTGGATGACTTATGAATATCCCTGCAAGACCGCTCCGGCCGGCACCGGAGATGAACTGTACTTGTTCAATACCGAGTTCGCCCCCTATGCCGAAATCCGTGGCTCATTTGCCATAGACCGCAAAGCCAAGACTGAAGAGTTCAGCAACAAATTCGGGGCCTACACCTGCGCGTATTATTTCTGCGAGTTTCTGAAATCCCAAGGCATCATCGCTTCAAAAGGTCCGGCTGATGTGCGGCATGGACGTGTCCGTGCGGACATTTCATCTTATGAACGAGGCCCTTACGCCGCCAAGGTGGATGACCTCACGATGGTCGGCATGACATATTCCCCGTCATTGAAGCGCATCGCGCGTGAGACGAACCTGAAGAGTGACAACTTTTACGCCGAGACGTTGTTCCGTACCCTTGGCCGAAGACTGCATCACTCGGCCTCTTACGACTCCAGCTATGTGGCTGTTTCTGAGGTGATGAAGAGCCTTGGTGTCAATGCGGACGGTGTCCGTATTGTCGATGGCAGCGGTCTTGCGCGCCACAACTACATCTCGCCTGATTTTTTGGTCCGATTCCTTTCCGCGATGATGGACAGCCCGTCCTTCGGTGATTACATCCAGACAATAGGGCAGCCCGGTGACCGTCACTATGAGTCCCGTTTGAAGGATGCCCCGTCCTCGGTCAAATTGAGAGTCCACCTCAAGAGCGGCTCGATGAACGGTGTCCGTTGCTTCAGCGGCTACATCGAGCCTTCGGCCGGTTCCAAGGCAGAGACCATCATCTTCTCCATCATGACCAACAATTCTCTCGTTCCGGCTTCACGCATTGATCCCCTGATCGACCGCTTCATCGCTCTGCTGGCGATTGAAAACTGATTGTTTTCTACAAGATAGTATTCGAATGCCCTGTAGCTTCGACAGGCTCAGCGACCAAAACTGACCGGTCACTGAGCCTGTCGAAGTGACTGCTCTGATTAGTCCTGCGGAAAATAGAACGGACTACTGAAGGTAGAGACAATCCCGGACCCACCCTCGTCGATGTGCCCGACGATGCGGCGGACACGGACAGGCTTGCGGTCGTAAAAGTCCGAGGCTGTGGAGTCGAGGGAATTTATGCGCACGACTTGGGCGGAATGTATGAACCTGCCCTCACCGATGTACATCCCCACATGCGTGACCCTCTCCTTGGTGCTGTCTGTCGCGGCCTTGCCCCAGAACAGAAGATCCCCCGGAAGAAGTCCGCTCCAATCGACTTCACCGTTGTCCTTGAATATTCTTACATCCTCTCCGACCCTTGCCTGCTGTGATGCGTTGCGCGGAAGCAGCACCCCGTTGGCGAAGTAGGCGCTGCGTGTGAAACCGCTGCAGTCCACATTCTTGATGGAGGTGCCACCCCACATGTACGGAACCCCGAGGAATCTGTACCCGGTTGCCAGAAGATCCTGACGGAAAGCGGACTCGTCCGAGGCCCTGCCTTTGCGGTCTTTCGCCCATTTGTGGAATACGGCAACATCCTTGGCTGGCACATAGCCGGTCTTTCCGGAAGGCAAAACGACTCCGGCGAAACGCTTTTTTAGCACGGCGCGGCCTTCCTCATAGCCGTTGTAACGGCCGCTCGTGTGGGTCTTCACACTGTACATGATCCGGACAATGTCTCCGAGCACAAGATCGGAAACAATCCGTGAATCAGGCGAAGGCTCTTCGTAAATGTGTGAGAATGAGGCTGTGCAGATGTACTTCGGAGCCTCTATATAGTCTTGAAGTTCTTTCTCATCCATCGGAACAAGTCCCATTTCGTTGACCCATGCCGTGTAAGGCTCCGGACTCTTGACCTTCACCCAGTAACCTGACTTGTCCAAGACTTCAACGACCGTTCCCATCAGAGCCTGGTCTCCAAGCTCTGCGGCATAGTCCGGGGCCTCCCGCATGAGATTGGCGGAAAATTCGACAACGGCCCAGTTCTTCTGACCTCCCTGTGCGAATGAAGAGAGACTGACCGCCAGCAGTACGGCGGTGGCGGATAAGGATTTCAGGAATATATTCATGACAAATTTGTTTTTATTCAATTCTCTTTTTCCGAAAAATGAATCAGGCCGGGTCACGGATGTCCGGATTCCGGCTTGTAAAAATATTCACAATTCATTAGTTTTGCAAGTGATATGTCGTGTTTTTCCGAGGTCGGCCCCCCAAAATGCGGCAGTTAAGAAGATGACTTGCAATATGTTTGACTTTCCGGAAGGCAAAAGATACAATTCGTTTGTCGGTTACTACCGCCGCAAGTACGGCGAACGGCTTCAGAAACTGGTTCTGGACGCAGGGTTCTCATGTCCCAACAGGGACGGTACCGTTGGTCGCGGAGGCTGCACGTACTGTGACAATGCGGCCTTTCATCCGGGCTACAGCACACCGGGCAAACCGTTGATGACCCAGATTGATGAAGGGATTGAATTCCAAAGGGTTCGATATCCACGGGCTAGGCACTATCTGGCATATTTCCAAGTATATTCAAACACGTACGGGACCCTTGAAAGATTGAAGGCTCTTTATGAGGAGGTTCTGGGTCATCCGGAGGTGGTGGGCATCGTGATAGGCACGCGTCCGGACTGTGTTGATGAGGAAAAGTTGGACTATCTCGCTGATCTCGCTTCCGGACGTGTGCTTAAGAATTGGCGCCAGTCCCTTCGACAGGCTCACGGACCGAACATGCCGGTCGCTGAGCCTGCCGAAGCGTCCGAAACCACCCTCACCGCCCCGATAGTCGTGGTAGAGTACGGCATAGAGTCCTGTCGCGACACTACCCTCCGCCACATCAATCGTGGCCACGATTTCGCCTGCGCCCGCAAAGCCGTGGAGATGACAGCCTCCAGAGGCCTCGGCACCGGAGCCCACTTCATCCTCGGCCTTCCCGGCGAGACCCGTGACATGCTCATCGAACAGAGTGATCTCATCTCATCCCTCCCATTGCGCTCCGTCAAGTTCCATCAGCTCCAGATCGTCAAAGGCACCTCGATGGAAAAGGAATATGCAGCCGACCCCTCAGCCTTCTACCGTCCAGGGCTTGATGAATATCTTGACCTCGTCACCGACATCCTCGAACGTCTGCGTCCTGACCTTTACATAGAGCGTGTCGCCGGTGAGGTCCCTCCACGTTTCGTGAACGAAACCCCATGGGGATTGGTGCGCAATTTTGAGATTCTCCGCATGCTTGACAAGCGTCTGGAGGCTCGTGACACATGGCAGGGACGGTTATGTAATCCTTAAAAGATCACCAACTTATTTTTTTTCATGTTCCTATATTCACGGACATATTGAAAAAACATCGTTTTTTGTGGAGTCGAAACCCCTTCCTCCACGACAACTATTCGTGAAAATTCTTATATTTGTCAAATTTATTTGATTACAATGGCGAAGTTTGTAAACCGAGAGATTCCCGAAGGCCTCACCTTCGATGACGTTTTGCTGGTTCCGGCACATTCCGATGTACTTCCTCGTGACGTTGACGTCACCACAAATTTCACGACCGACATCAAGCTCCACACTCCGATCGTGTCCGCCGCTATGGACACTGTGACGGAGGCCGATCTTGCCATCGCTATGGCAAGGGCCGGAGGCATCGGTGTGATCCATAAGAACATGACCATCGAGAAACAGTGCGAGCAGGTGCGCCGTGTGAAGAGAGCCGAGAACGGCATGATCTACGATCCTGTGACGATCAGCCCTGACGCCACTGTGGGCAATGCCTTGGCGATGATGAAGAAACATCACATCGGAGGAATCCCGGTTGTGGACGCCAATGGCTTCCTCATCGGAATTGTCACTAACCGTGACCTGAGATTCCAGGAGGACATGCAACTGCCAATCGCCCGGGTGATGACGAAGGAGAACCTCGTGACGGCCCCTAAAGGCATAACCCTGGCCGACGCCACGAAAATATTACAGCACAGCAAGGTTGAGAAACTTCCTGTGGTTGACAATGACGGCAAGCTTGTGGGCCTTATCACCTACAAGGATCTCATGAAGATCAAGGACAACCCTATCGCGTCCAAGGACAGCAAGGGCCGTCTTCTGGTCGCTGCCGCCGCTGGGATCAAGTCTGACACCGTTGAGAGGATAGGCATGTTGATCGACGCCGGAGCCGACGCTGTGGTGCTTGACACGGCTCACGGTCATTCCGAGGGTGTCCTCCAGATGATCAAGAAGGCTTGTGGCGCCTACAAGGATTTCCAGATTGTCGCCGGAAACGTCGCCACAGCCGCAGGCGCCAAGGCTCTTGCCGAGGCCGGAGTGAAGGCCGTGAAAGTCGGCATCGGGCCGGGTTCAATCTGCACGACCAGAATCATTGCAGGAATCGGAGTCCCTCAGCTCACCGCTGTGATGGAGGCCTCGTACGCGCTTAAGGGAACGGGAGTTCCTGTCATCGCCGACGGAGGTATAAGATATTCGGGAGACATTGTCAAGGCTCTTGCGGCAGGTGCCAGCACCATCATGGCCGGCTCACTGCTCGCCGGAACCGAAGAGTCACCGGGCGAGACCATCATCATGAACGGCCGCCGCTTCAAGTCCTATCGTGGTATGGGGTCGCTCGAAGCCATGGAGCAGGGCTCGAAGGACAGATACTTCCAGGACATGGAATCCGACATCAAGAAACTCGTTCCGGAAGGAATCGTGGCTCAGGTGCCTTACAAGGGGACTGTCTCCGAGGTCGTCTATCAGTTGGTCGGCGGCTTGAGGGCCGGAATGGGCTACTGCGGAGCTCACAATGTGGAGGGACTTCGCGACGCCCGGTTTGTCCGCATCACCAACGCAGGGTTCCTTGAGAGCCACCCTCACGATGTGACCATCACCAAGGAGGCCCCTAACTACTCCCGTTAGAAAGCGATGTCCGGAAAGTTCCGCATATTCCTGATGGCGGCGCTCTTCGCCGTTCTTCCTTCCTGCAAGGCCATCTCTTCCCTCATACATGACGGGGAGGTTGTCGCCAGGTTGGGAGACCACAAGCTTTACCGATCCGAACTGGACGACATGATCCCCAAGGGCACGTCCCCTGAGGACAGTGTGAAACTGGCCGGTATCTACATAAATTCATGGGCCAGGGACAAGGCGTTCGTGGACATCGCGCAGCAGCGCCTCTCCAAGGGGGAAAAGGATGTGTCAAAGGAACTTGAGGCCTACCGTCAGTCACTTCTGCGCTATCGCTACGAGCAACGCTACATCAATGAAAGACTGGACACGACAGTCTCTCGGAAGCAGATAGAGGAGTACTACGACTCCCATCAGGAGTCTTTCAAACTGGAGCGTCCGATCATGAAAGCCAGGTTCTTGAATATCTCTAAAGATTCTCCTAATCTGGCAAAGATCAAGAAGTTGATGTCCTCAGACAAGGTGGAGGACGTGATCGCCGCGGACAGCATCGCGTTCAACTCGACCCAGCGTTACCACGATTACTCCAGCGGATGGATCGATGCGGTGAAGCTCGCGGCCGATTTCGGCGTGGACTATGTCCAGATGCTTTCCCAGCGAAGCGGCCAGTTCATCCAGATGCCTGACGGAGAGGACAGAGTCTCCGTGGCGTTCATCGTGGACTACCGGAAGGCAGGGGAGGTCGCTCCGGTGGAATACTGTGACGACAGGATAAGGGACATCATCATCAGTGGAAGAAAGCATGAACTCCTTGCCGGTTTGGAACGGGACTTGATAGAAGACGCCAAGGTTAAGGAGAATTTTGTAATATATTCGAAATGATAAGGAAAACAGCAATCACCATCTTCGCCCTCGCAGCGACATGCGCGATGGCTTTCGCTCAGAAATACAAGTACGTTGACAAGACCATCGCCGTCGTCGGCAACGAGGCGGTCATGATCTCGGACATCGAGAATGCCGTCAAGGACCGCAACGCCCAGGGTATGTCTTCGGACCGGAATGTCCGTTGTGAGGTGTTGGAGGCTATTCTTGAGTCCAAACTGTTCCTGATGCAGGCGAGGATCGACTCTCTCACGGTCAATCAGGACATGGTTGAAAGCAGCCTCTCCCAGCAGGCGGACAGGATGCTGACCTATTTGGGTGGCGAAGACAAGGTTGAGGAATATTTCGGGAAACCTCTCTACCGTCTTCGTCAGGAATGGCGCAAGCAGTACGAGGATATGAGCCTTACTCAGCAGGCGCAGCAGGAGATCATGAAGAAGATCCCGGAGATGACGCCTTATGATGTCAAGGAATATCTTGACACGGTTGACGCCAAGAATCTTCCGATTGTCCCTATCAAGTACCAGCTCAGCCAGATCTGCCGTTACCCGGACCGGGAGGCGGCCAACCTGGCCGTGCGTGAGAAGCTGCTGGATCTCCGCGAGAGGATCATCAACGGGGAGAAATTCTCGACGCTCGCGCGTATATATTCAGAGGATCCCGGTAGTGCTCGTAAAGGTGGTGAGCTTGGAATGGCTTCAAAATCAATCTTCTGGCCAGTATTTTCAGATGCGGCTATGTCTCTTAAGCCGGGTGTGATCTCGCAGATTGTCGAGACTCCGGACGGATTCCACATCATCGAAGTCATTGAGAAGAAGGGCGACATGTTCAACGCCCGCCACATTCTCATGAAGCCTAAGTACACGGATGAGGACAGGGAGAAAGCCTTCAAGACGCTGGACAGTCTCCGCACCGAGATCAACAACAACGCCGTGTCTTTCAGGATGGCGGCCAATTTTTACTCGCAGGATCCTGCCACCAAGACCAACGGCGGTCAGATGTCCGATCCGAACACCGGCTCCGCCTACTTCGAGATCGACCAGCTCAAGCCGGAGGACTATCTGGCCATCAAGGATTTGAAGGAGGGGGAGATCTCCGAGCCGGTGGAATCCACGGACAATGACGGACGTCAGGATCAGGTCAAGGACTATGTTGTCGGCAAGACCATCTACAAGATCCTCCGTGTAGATAAGATCATTCCAGCACACACCGCTTCGTTTGACGAGGATTTCAGCCAGCTTCAGGAGCAGGTCCGTCAGGACAAGCAAATGAAGGCTATTGATGAATTCCTTGCCGGCAAGATCAAAGAGACCCACATAGTCATCGACCCTATGTTCAAGGACTGCGAGTTCCGTCGTCCGGGATGGGCGGCAAAGTTCGCTGAAGACTGATGCTCGCAAGACGTCTGGCATATTCATTACTGCTTCTGCTGATGTCGTTCAGCCTTTCCGCCCAGAACTCTGAGCGGCGAGACAGTCTTGTGCGTCTTCTTGGCTGTGACGAGCTGCAGCAGGTTGAGGAATATGGCCAAAGCTACAGAAAGGCTTTGGGGCATGCCCGTTTCGAGCACAATTCCACCCTGCTGATCTGTGACACCGCATTGTGGAATGTGAACCAGAACGTGATCAACGCATTCGGCAACGTCCAGATCATCCAGAACAACACCGTGCTGAGCAGCGAGAGCCTGGATTACCTTATAGATCAGAGTCTGGCGCAGTTCCGAGGCGCGTTGGTCCAGCTTCGCGACAAGGACGGCAACACGCTGAGAACCACTGATCTGGACTATAACACCAAAGACAGTGTGGCCGTGTTCCGTGGCGGTGGAGCCTTGCGGGACAAAGACGGACAGATCATCGAGAGCGATGACGGTTGCTATTACTCCAAACTCAAGACATTCACTTTCACGAACAATGTCAACATGTACACGGACTCCATCTTCGTGAAGACTGATGACTTGAACTACAACACAGGTACCAACATCGCTGTTTTCGGAACAGGCACCAACGCGTGGCGGGACAACAATATGCTTTCCTCGATGGCCGGCGTCTATGAACGGAATCTGGAGAAGTTCACGTTCACCCGCAATGTCCATCTTCTCACCGAGAATCAGGAGGCCTGGGCTGACACCCTTGTTTACTATAGAACTCCGAACAATGTCGAGATGTTCGGTAACGTGGAACTGCTGGACACAACCCGCAATGTGGCGGCAGTGGCTGGCTACATGCAGTATATTGACTCCCTGTCATTCATCAAGATGACGAGAGACCCTGCTGTGATCGCCATCAGTGAACAAGGTGAAAAGAGAGACACCGCCTACATCGGGGCCGACACGTTGATCATCAGGACAATCCCGAAATGTGAGGTGGATTCCTCCGAGGTCGCCAATTCTCAGGCGCGTCTGAAAGAGATAAATGTCGATCCGATCACTGAATATCGCCGCAAGGCTGCCGAGGCTGCCCGTGCCGCCGCCGAAGAAGCCCGGAAGAAGATGGAGGAGGAAGACCCTAATGCTGCCGGCGCCGCTGTCGGAAAACGTGGCCAGAGCAAGCAGAATCTTCCCGCGCCGTGGGATGATGTCATTGAATATGAACCACCTCTCTGGTCGTTCTCCGTCATTGACACCACCCGGTCGAAGACGATCGCGGTCATACCCGACACGACCAAAGCAAATGCCCTTGTGGTGGTACAGGACACGACCAAAGTGCACAATCCGGTCACTGAGCCTGTCGAAGTGACCGCCCCCAAAGACTCTCTGTCCGTTCCTGCCGACTCTTTGACTGTCCCTACAGACTCTCTGTCCGTCCCGACAGATTCCCTTGCGATGCCGACCGACTCACTGGCCGCGGCCGATTCTCTTGCCGTGACCCCCAAAGATTCCACCAAGATAAGCTTCATCTACGGAATCCACAATGTAAAGGTCTTCCGGAATGACATGCAGGTCGTGTGCGACTCCTTGGCCTACACGGACTTGGACTCTCTTATCCGTCTTTACAAGACCCCTATTGTCTGGAACGAGACAAAGCATCAGTACACTGCTGACAGCATAACTGTCATCGTGAAGAACCAATCCCTCGACCGGGCAAGCCTCATGTCCAACGCATTCATCATCGTGCAGGAGGACACCTTGTCCTACGACCAGATCAGGGGAACAGAGATGATGGCCTATTTTGACAGCACAGGCACCTTGAGGAGATTCGATTCCATGGGAGGCGCTTCGGGTCTTTTCTTCATTGAGGAGAACGGAACCCTTGCGACTGTCAACAAGTTTGAATCCAAGATGTTGACTGCCACATTGAAGGACGGTAACGTTCAGGATCTTAACTATTTTGATGCGGCAAAGAGTGACGCCTATCCTGTTGTCCAGATGAAGAAGGACGAGAAAATCCTCAAGGGTTTTGACTGGCGTCCGGAGAAGCGTCCGAAAGGGCCGGAAGACATCACCTCCTATAAGCCACGGGAGTCTCAGCGAAAGATTTACGAAAATATCCCCAGAGCGGAATTCGTTCAGACGGACACCTATTTCCCCGGCTACATGAACAGTGTCTATAAGATGTTGGCAAGTCAGGACTCCTTGAAACGCGTCCGCAACGCTGAAAGAAAGCGTCTGGAGGCCGAGCGTGAGGCTGAGGCGGCCAGAATCGCAGACAGCCTGAAGGTGGCGGCTGACAGTCTGGCTTTAAGGGACAGTCTGGCATTGAGGGATAGCCTTGCAGTTAAAGACAGTCTGGCACTCCGTGACAGCCTTGCGCAAAAGGACAGTCTTGCTTTGACTGACAGCCTGAAGGCGGGAACGGATTCTGTCGCCGCCATGAAATCAGATTCTCTGTCACAGGATCCTACCGCATTGAAGAAAGCTGAGCAGGCCAGAAAGAAAGCCGAGAGGGAAAAGGCTCGTCAGGACCGGATCGCCGCCAAGGAGGCACGCTGGGCGGAACTTGACGCCCGTGACGCCGCCAAGGCGAAGGCCAAGGAGGAAAAAGCCTTGAAGAAGAAACGCCGGAAAACTCTCAAGACCCTGGAAGCCATGGAGAAACGTCGTCAAAAAGAAGAACGGATTTTGGAACGATACAAGGTTCAGTACGAAAAGCAGAAGGCCAGAAAAGAAGCCAAGGCCGCTCGGAAATCCGGTAAAGGGTCACTTCGACAGGCTCAGTGACCATGATATTTCCTGTCGCTTGGATTGTCGAAGCTCCAAGTCAAAAGAATAAGGACTGACCTGAAGGCCAGTCCTTTTATCCTTTATAATAGAGTCTCTTCTTAGAATCTGTTTTGAATTGTTTGTTTGAAGTTTTTTCACCTCAAAGAACATTTCAAACAATTTTAGAGAAGTTTCTTCTTGAGAGCGTCAATCATGTCCACCGTCATGGTCTCCAGATCGTATGATGGAGTCCAGCCCCACTCCTCGCGGGCGCAGGAATCATCCATCTTGTCCGGCCACGAATCAGCGATCGCCTGACGAACAGGATCCACCTCATAGCGCATCTTGAATTCAGGAATATGTTCCTGAATCTTGTGGTAGATGATCTCCGGATCAAAACTCATGGATGCGATGTTGAATGAGTTGCGGTGCTTCAGCCTGGAAGGATCCGCATTCATGATGTCCACCGCCGCTTTCAGGGCATCAGGCATGTACATCATGTCCATGAAAGTGCCCGCCGCGATAGGGCAGACGAATTCCTCGCCTTTGACAGCGGCGTAATAGATTTCGACAGCGTAGTCTGTTGTGCCTCCGCCTGGAAGCGTCACATTGGAGATCAATCCAGGAAATCTCACAGAGCGCGTGTCAACCCCGTACTTGGTGTGATAGTAGTCGCTGAGCAGTTCCGTGGCCACCTTTGTCACTCCGTACATCGAACGAGGTCTCTGCAGGGTGTCCTGAGGCGTGTTCTGGTGCGGGGTCTCCGGACCGAACGAACCGATTGATGAAGGAGTGAACACGGCGACATTGTTCTCGCGGGCGATCTCAAGAATATTCATGAGCCCGTCTATCTGGATGTGCCATGCCAGTTGCGGCTTCCTTTCAGCGACAGCGGAGAGCAGGGCCGCCAGATTGTAGATTGTGTCGATGTTGTACTTCTTCACGATGCCCAGAAGCTGTTCACCATTGCAGACGTCAGCCTCCTCGGCAGGGCCGCTTTCAAGCAGAACACCCTTTGGCTCAGCACCTTTGATGTAGCCGGCAACAACATTGCCCTCCGGGTACATATTCCTGATTTTCATTGTCAGTTCCGAACCGATCTGGCCGGTCGAACCTATCACAAGTACATTTTTCATTGCGGATCGCTTGTTTATTGCTAAATTAGCAAGTGCAAATTTACATTATTTTCCGAGAAATGGTCTTAATAATATCAAAATCTAAACATTTTTCTCAAAAATTGATATATTTGTCAGTGCGAAATCGAAACGTTTTAAAAACTTATCAGATATGTACGGAAAATTCCAGGAACATCTAAAGGCAGAGCTTGCCTCCATCAAGGAAGCCGGACTCTACAAGAACGAGAGAAACATCGCCTCAGCCCAGTCCGCCGAGATTACCCTTCAGGACGGCAGCAAGGCCCTTAACTTCTGCGCCAACAACTATCTTGGACTTGCGGACAACAAGGAGGTCGTTGAGGCTGCCAAGGCTGCAATGGACGTGTGGGGCTACGGCCTTTCGTCCGTACGTTTCATCTGTGGCACCCAAAAGCTGCACAAGGATCTTGAGCGTAAGATAAGTGCGTTCCTTGGAACTGACGACACCATGCTGTTCTCCTCCTGCTTCGATGCGAACGGCGCTGTGTTCGAGCCTCTTCTGGGAGAAGGTGATGCGATCATAAGCGATGAGCTCAACCACGCCTCCATCATAGACGGTGTTCGCCTGTGCAAGGCAAAGCGCTTCAGGTACAAGCACAGCGACATGGCTGAGCTTGAGAGCTGCCTGAAGGAAGCTTCTTCCTTGGGTTGCAAGCGCATGATAATTTGCACAGATGGCGTCTTCTCCATGGACGGCGACATTGCAAAGCTAGATTCTATATGCTCCCTTGCTGAACGATATGGCAGCCTGGTAATGGTGGATGACTCTCATTCTACAGGCTATATTGGCGCTACAGGCCGTGGTACTGCTGAATACTATGGGCTTCAGGACAAGGTTGATCTGATCACCACAACCTTTGGAAAGGCCCTTGGCGGTGCAAGCGGCGGATGCATAAGCGGTCGTCAGGAACTAATTGACCTGTTCCGTCAGCGCGCACGTCCCTACCTTTTCTCCCACACATTGGCACC
>OQVP01000234.1_pt1 | contig 20850 bp, 13 predicted proteins | sample 1691541 | NCBI WGS metagenome assembly OQVP01 (sample SAMN03418258, study PRJEB22391) | human gut metagenome | biome: human-gut; feature: organic feature; material: feces | host: Homo sapiens | place: Tanzania | collected 2013-01 | reverse complement strand
GATAGCCATCTCATGCGCACGCGTGATACTCAACAACGTAAGCGGCACACCGATGGAATTATTGAGATTGCCTTGCGTATAGTAGATATTGTATTTGGTGGAGAGCACCGCAGCCGTCAATTCCTTGGTCGTTGTCTTGCCGTTTGTACCCGTGATACCGATAATAGGTACCCCGAGTTCACGTCGCCAGGCACGAGCAAGCGACTGGAGAGCAACCACTCCCCCCCTCTCTCTCAAAGAAAAGGGGATAAGAATGGCTCTTTCTTTTCCGTACTTTTCCACTAATTGGTTATACATATCTTCGTCAGAAACAATCGCCATTGCCGCCCCATTATCAAGGGCCTGCGCAGCAAAACGGTTGCCATCGAAAGTCTCGCCATGAAGCGCAAAGAACACGCAACCTGCAGGCAGATTGCGTGTGTCGGTACTCACACTGAGCGAGTCCTTATTTTTTATTAGGAAGTTCCAATCCATAGCCCTTCTTTTTGTCTTCAATTTTCAAGAGCAATGAGAAGATAAAGGCGATTACACCGAAACTTGCGAACACAATCATCGGCACAAGATAACCACCGGTTGCCTCACGCAGTTTGCCAATCAGCAGCGGGACCAGACAAAGTCCGATATTCTGTACCCAGAAAATCAGGCAGTATGCCGAGCCCAGCACTTTTTCGTCAATAATCTTCGGAACAGAGGGCCACATTGATGCAGGCACAAGTGAGAAACTGACCCCAAGAACCAAAATGGTAATAAGTGCCAAAGTCTTACTTGGGAAAACCGGCAACACGAAAGCGAATACGCAATGGCACACAATCATAATCAATGCACCAATCATCATCATCGTAGCCCCCTTACCCTTATTGTCGATAAATGCGCCGAGGAATGGTGTCAGCACCATTGCCAAAATCGGGAACCACTTAAACAGACCTGCCGCCTCTGCATTAGAAATCTGCAGTGTTTCCTCAAGGAAGTTTGTGGCAAAACGTTGGAAAGGGAAAATCGCCGAATAATAAAGAACACATAGAATTGCCACAATCCAAAACATCTTTGATTTGAAGATCTGCCCAAGGTCGGAAATATGGAATTCATCTTCGGGGTCTTTTTCCGCAGTTGCCTCGCCTATCTCCACCAACTGCTTGTCAAACTTAGCATCCATCACACTGAAAACCAAGAAGTTAATCAACCCGATAACCAGCAATAGAGCCGAGAAAAGCAACGGAGCCACTACGGAGTCTGTACCATTCACAACGAAAGCGTGGCTAATCATCGGCGAAAAAAGCATTGCAGCAAACACGCCGATACGGGCGATAGACATCTCAAGTCCCATAGCGAGTGCCATCTCTTTGCCTTTAAACCATTTAGCAAGTATCTTGCTCACAGTAGTACCTGCCATCTCACAACCGCAACCGAAAATCATAAATCCGAACATCGCCACCTTTGCTGAGCCTGGCATATCTGTCCACCAGGAATTGAGCCACGACACATTGTTGGCGTCAAACCAATCGCTCAAACCGATATATTTGATAGCGGCACCAATAACCATCAGACTAGCGGAAAGTGTTCCTGTAAAACGGACCCCCATCTTGTCCAAAATGATACCGGCAATAATCAAAAAGCCGAACACATTGAGCAGATACTCACCGGCAGCGTATGTACCGAAGTCGCCTCTATCCCAATTGTACGATGTATCGAGCAGGGATGCCAACGGAGAGAGGATATCCACAAACATATAGGCAAAGAACATCATCGATGCCACTAATACGAGTACCGTCCAACGCGCTACTGCCGAGTCGCGCAGGGTTTGTTGCAGTTTTTCTACCACGGTTTAGTCAATTTATAAATTAGAAAATGTGTGAATTTGTAAATCCTTGTTGCACTATACACATTAACGCATCATTCATTGCTATAGTGCCTCGTCCTCCGGTTTCTGAGGACGTGGTAAGTGCGATTTCTTTTTGAGCCACGCTGCTTTGCGTTTCTCATACTCAGCATAATGGGTTTCGAGATAACCGTCAGCCATGATACAATGTGTAATGCGTAATGCGTAATTACTTAATGCCGAGTTCTTTCTTTACGGACGGCATTACATCAGCCGCGTCCTGTGCGATATAGACCATAGCCGCAGAATCAAAGATATAGGTGTATCCTTCCTTTTGCCCTACTGCTTGGATAGCCTTCGACATACGCTCGTGTACGGGTGCCAACAAATCCTGTTGAGTTTTCTGAATATCCTGCTCTGCCGTTTGGTAGAAAAGTTGGATACGCTGTTGCATCTCTTGCAACTCCTGTTGGCGGATCTGTTTTACACCGGCAGCCATCGTAGCCTCTTGGGCTTGATAGTCCTGTGCTTTCTTTTGAAGCTCCTCCTGCATCGAAGCCAATTGGCCTTCGTACTGCGATTGCACGGTATCCATCTTCAGTTTGATAGTAGCCATCTCCGGCATTTGTGCAAAAAGTTCCTGTGTGTTTACATGTCCAAATTTCTGTGCCGAGGCAATCATCGGGAGTGCCAAAGCAAGTGCTAAAATAAGTTTTTTCATTATTATGTTTTTGTTATTAATTATCCGTATTTGGTTTTCCATATAACATTCTATGCTCCATTAAAGACCACTAAAAACTCATAAAACATTCTCCGTCAATCATCATTAATTAGCCGTTAATTTTGTTATAGGATCGTTATAGGTTGGTTATAAGACAGAGATATGTTAAAAAGGTTATCCACCCGATATCCTCTCGTCATCCACCCGAATCTTCATTACGATTACGCATTGAAATTATCTCGCTCCGAGTTTCTGCAGCACTTGGTCGGATATATCCAATTTGCTCGACATATAGATAAGTGACGGATCCGCAGAGCGGTCTTTGACAATGTCGATATGTTTCTCGTTTGCCAGTTCCTGAATGGCAGTATAGATTTCGTCCTGTATCGGTTTGATGAGCGCCTCGCGTTTCTTGAACAGTTCGCCGTCCTGCCCGAAATACTTGCGTTTCAGTTCCAGCACTTCCTGCTCTTTGGCTACAATCTCCTCCTCGCGACGGCGTTTCATCTCCTCGGAGAGGAAGATCTGCTCCGTTTGGTAATTGGTTGCCAATACCCGTGCCTCTTGGTTGAGCGCATCAATCTCTTTCTGCCAACGGCGGCTTATCATCGTCAGTTGCTCATTTGCCGACTCATACTGTGGCAGGTTCTTCAAAATGTATGCCATATCGATATACGCAATCGACTGCTCCTTTGCCGCAAAGGCAGAAACTATGCCACTCATACAAAGAACGGCAACCAACAGATATTTTTTGACAATAGTCTTCATCATTTATTTCAAATCAGAGAAATACGTTACTATTTCTTTATCCTTGCTCAATGTTATAGGGAATATATATTCTGCAGAATTCCCATATATACTACCGCAACCTATACATACTACCCAATCTTTCTGTACGATGGGATGTACATCAAATTGCACCTTACAAACCTGTATTCCGTTGGCTTGTCCTCCATTATAGTATTCATCTATATATAGAGTGTTTCCCTTTGCTCTGCATTTGATATTCAGGTTGGTCATATCGCAAGGAAATACATCACCCAATTCTACGTGCAACCGCTTCTCGCCATCCCATGTCAGTTTGCAATTGAGAGTACTATTATCCTCTACCATTAAGCCAACCGTCTCTCTCTGCAAATCCGTTACAATCAAACGCCCCTGCTTCTGTCCAAACTCGTTAGTACATGACATCATCATAATACACAATAAGTACAGAAAATATCGTTTCTCAATTAAAGTCCCCATAATAGTCCATTTTTAGAGATATACACTTGTTTCGAATCATTTTCTATACCATTCACAAATATATATCTTGAAATCTATAACTAACTTACAACTCCTGTCCGAGGACGAAGTGGAACTGGCTCTTTCCGTACTGGTCGGAACCGTTGATCTTGTCGAAACCCCAGCCCCAATCGATACCAAGCAGACCGAACATCGGCAGGAAGATACGCACACCCACACCCGCACTGCGCTTCAAGTCAAACGGATTGTATTGTTTGATGTCGGCAAAGCAGTTACCGGCCTCCACGAACGCCAATGCCCAGATTGTAGCACTCTGCTCCAACGCAATCGGGTAACGCAACTCCATCGTAAACTTGTTATAGACATAACCCATATTGCGTCCCGTAGTGGCATCATACGGAGTAAGCGACCCCGATGTATAACCACGCATACCGACATACTCGGTAGAATAACTGGTGTAACTTGACATACCATCACCACCCATATAGAATGTTTCAAACGGGGATTTTGCGTCCTTGTTGTAGTTACCGAGATAACCGAACTCCGCACGCGTCATCAGCACCAACTTGGAGTCTTTGCTCAGCGGGGTAAACACCTTGCCGGAGAACTTCCACTTGTGGTACTCAATCAGATGATACCGCTCTGCCGTAGTCATTTGCGAATAATCTTTGCCCGAAATCAACGAATACGGCGGGGTTATCTTCAAACCGAGCGAGAATTGTGAACCGCGACGGGTATAAATCGGGTTGTCAATACTGGAGCGCGAGAGTTGCAGGTTCAGCGAAAGGTTGTGGCTTGTACCATTGGCAATCAGCAGGTAAGGCCAGTCTTTCATCATATACATCTGGTAACTCAACTCACCGTAGAACGTGAAATAGTCGTCCGGCCAACGCAGACGCTTACCATATCCGATGCTCACACCAAACGTGCGCAAATACTTGTCCTTGTCGGCATACGATTCCTGCAATTGTTGATAGTAGTCCGACGAGTTGCCGTACGCATAATAGTTACTATAGTAGGTATTATATAGGTTCTGATATGCCTTGTAGTAACTATCGGCATAGCCGGTCTGCTGGGCGAAATAGATGCTCGCACTCAACGAGTTAGGACGTTTTCCTCCCAACCACGGCTCAAGGAACGAGATACTTGCCGAAGTATAATAGATACCGTTCGTTCGGGCGTTGATGGAGAACGTCTGTCCCTCACCTTGCGGCACAATGCGGTATGCTTTCTTGTTAAACAGGTTCTGGATGGCAAAGTTGGTAAACTTCAAGCCCAACGATCCCACCAAACCGGTGGCTCCCCAACCGAGAGAGAATTCAATCTGGTCATTGGATTTCTGCTCCAGATTCCAGTTGATATCCACAGTTCCGTCCTCAGCGTTAGGCTTGACATCAGGGTTTACCTTTTCAGGATCGAAGTGTCCCATAGATGCGAGTTCACGAGCTGAACGCATAAGAGCCTCCTTAGAGAATAGGTCGCCAGGCTTGGTACGGAGCTCACGACGCACTACATTCTCGTAGATACGGTTGTTACCAGTGATGCGGACGTGGGAAATATGAGCCTGCGGACCCTCGAAGATACGCATTTCGAGGTCGATGCTGTCACCTATAATATTGACTTCAGTAGGCTGAAGCTGATAGAAGAGGTAACCATTATTCCAGTATTCATTACCCACAGCGTCATCATCTTCAGTCAGGCGCTTGTTGAGGAACTTCTGATTATACACATCTCCCTTTCTCATACCGAGGATATGAGCGAGGTAATCAGCGGAATAGATGGTATTACCCACCCATGTGATGTTGCGGAGATAGTATTTCTGTCCTTCCTCCACCTTCATATATACATCGACATGCTTCTCGTCGAAGGTGGAGACGCTATCTTCGAGTATCACGGCATCGCGGTAACCGAGCTCGTTATACTTCTTGATAAGGTTTTCCTTAGCCTCCTTATATCGCTCGGGAGTGAATTTCTTTGACTTGAAGAAGCTGTAGAATTTTCCAGCTTCATTGATTTTTCCGAGTGCGCCTTTCTTGAAGACTCCACCCTTAATCTTAGACAGAGAGAGCTTATCATTACCTTCGATGGTGATGGAATGCACCTTCGTCTTCTGCTTTTTATCGACGTCAATATCGAGGATGACATGGTTTTTCTGTGCCACATCATCGCGCTGGCGAATTATCACGTCAGCATTCTTGAAGCCTTTGTCGTCGAAATATCTCTTAGCAAGGATTTTCGCACGGTCGATCATGTTAGGAGTGATCTGCGAACCCTTGAGCAATCCCAATTTCTGCTCCATGTCTTCACGCTCGGATTTCTTGAGTCCGTGATAGTTGATGGTGGAGACTCGTGGTCGAGTCTTGAGATAGACGTGCAGATATATGTCGTCAGCGACGATGGAGTCAGCCGCTATTTTCACGTCAGAGAAGAGTCCATGACGCCAATAACGCTTGACAGCATCAGTGATTTCATTTCCCGGAACGGATATTTCCTGTCCGATGGAAAGCCCAGAAATATTGGTGAGCATATACTCTTCATAGCCTTCTACGCCAGAGACGCGAATGGCTTTGATAGTACACATGCGTGGCTGGCCTGTGTAGTTGATGTCAGGGTTTATGATCTTGTCTTGGGCATTTGCATGAAAGACCATCAATGATGACTGGAGAATCACCATGATGGCAAGCATCCAAAGTCGTTTAGTCAAAATATACATTATCTGATTCTACTTTATTAGGAGTTTATTGGGGAAGTGTTTATGTAGTAAAGGCGTGGTGAAGACTACTGTTTCTCTTCGTTTTCCACCTGTGCCTCCGTCTTTCCGAAACGTCTCTGACGTGACTGATAGTCCTCTATCGCCTTGTGGAGGTCATCCTCCATGAAGTCAGGCCAATAGGTGTCACAGAAATAGAGCTCGGAGTAAGCTATCTGCCATAGGAGATAATTGCTGATGCGCTGCTCGCCTCCGGTGCGGATAAGGAGCTCTGGGTCAGGCATAAAACTGGTGGACAGATGCTCAGTGACAGTCTCTTCAGATATGTCTTGCAAAGCAATAGCACCGCTCTTTACCTCATTAGCGATATCTCTTACCGCCTTTGTTATCTCCCATCTGGAAGAATAACTGAGTGCGACGACCATAGTCATCTTCTCATTATTGGCAGTATGCTGCTCAGTCTCTTCGAGTTTCTTTGCCACAGCCTCTGGAAGTCTCGACCTATCGCCAATGACGCGGAAGCGCACATTATACTTCATGAAGATTTCATCCTCAAGACTTGTGAGCACAAGTCCCATGAGGGCAGCCACTTCATCTGCAGGCCTATTCCAGTTTTCGGTGGAAAAGGTATATAGAGTGAGGTATTTCACGCCGAGACGAGTGCACTCCGCAGTGATGCGACGCACGGTCTCCACTCCAGCCTGATGACCGTAGGCGCGTGGTTTGCCTTTCTCTGTCGCCCAGCGTCCGTTGCCATCCATTGTAATGGCGATGTGCTGGGGTATTCTATTCTTGTCTATCATTATCTTTATACTATTTTTCTTGCTTCAAATGTACTGCTTTTCAGGAGTGAAACATCAAGAGATAAGAGCTGAGGAATATATCATCCATCGTCTTTTCTTATAGAAATCTCATGCAAGGCCTTGAGGGTCAATCCTTATTACAGGTGGAGCATTTCTCCCAAAAACTGTAAGTGAGGGAAATCTGCACATTGCTATAGCAGTCCGTATTCTTGAACATACCGTTGCTCTTGATGCGGTAAGGGTCTTTTACTCCGTCGAGTTTGTCGGACAATGTGAAATGAAATGCCCACTCGGCTGCGAGGTTGAGCCTTTCCGTCAACTTATATTTCACTCCGAAAGCCAAAGGCAGATTGGCAGTAAAGACGCCCTTTGAACCACTCATCTCTGGTGCACCTACCAGTCCTCTGGAAGGAATACTGCCTGCATCCGCGAGATCGACGGTGCCATCTTTGCAATTGACGTATGTAAAACCGATGCCCAGACTGATGAAAGGCGTAAATCTCTGTGCCCCACGGTAATCATGTCCTGTGCCGTAAGGGAAGAAATTATATTCGTATGTCGCAGCGAAGTCAATGAGATTATTATTAAACTCATAGTCCTTTCGAGCCGATTCCGTAGAGAGTCTGGTGTTGAAGTCCGGATAATATGTCTGCAAATCCTTGGAAGCACCTTTCAGTTTGCCGTAACCGATGCCGAAGCGCAAAGCGCAATAAGGATTTATCACTCGCCTCAGGATAAGCATCAGCGATGGTGAAGTATTGCTTCCGGACATCACGCTGCCGTTGAAATCGCCCTCATAGGTCATCATTCCCACACCTCCGCCTATCTCCATGCGGTATTCCGAATCTTCCTGCGCCATCACTGTGGTGCAGGAGAAAATCAGGAGGATGGATATGATGATGCTGTGAATGCCTGACTTCATCGCGCGTACATTATTATATATATATAGTGTCGTCAGTTGGGTGGCAACCGCCCTTACCATTGAGGATGAAAAAGCGAAGCCTTTGCGACGTGGTATCTGCGTTGTCCTTAAACTGTTCCTTGCAAGAAAGCAATGACAATGTGACCGTTTGGGATGTAAGGTGCCGGTCGGTTACTTATTAGCCCAAGCCAACTTATTGATTTTTCCTCTCCAAACCTGACCTGAACCTGTGGCGATAATCCAGATATAGCCCTTTCCGTCAGCCACGATAGAGGCGCTGTCAGCCTTGAAGATGTCAGGGAAAGCGAAGCGTGCATCATCTGTATGCCATGTTATTCCGCAGTCGTTGGAGATATACACATTGCTGAAAGCCTTGACAGAAGAGCCGTTTCTGCCCTTTCCGCCGATGGCGAAGAGCTGTCCGTTGTAGGATGTCATGGTGAGACCTTCCATATTAGGGAGCTTATATCCATTGCCAGCAGCAAATTCCTGATATGACCAAGGCATATCATAAGCCTTATCCTGCTCTACTATCTTGCTCCATACCACGGCAGCGGTGTCGCACTCAGCACGTGCGCCCACCATTACGATGCGTGCAATATCCTTGTTTGTGAGGGTCTGAGTAGCGTAAGAATTGACATCCACTGCAGGAAGAAGACTCTTATCTTCATCTATCTTGTCAATATTCCATGCCTTACCGCCATCGAGCGATACGAGCATCTCACCGCTATCAGAGAGTGCAAAGACTTCATCATTGCAGAAACCTACGAGAGTCTTGATGCCCTGCGCCTCGCTGCTGCTCCATTCTGCGCCATCAGCAGTGGTGTAGATGGTGCCTTTATCAGCAACCATAAGACAGTTATCACTTGCTATGATGCTTGCTTCGTCAGAGAGAGAAGCGCTGAGCGAAGTGACGTCAGCCCAGTTTTTGCCGTCTGTAATAGGAGTGGAAAGGAGTTCGGCACCGCTCTCTGTCTTACCGAGAAGGTAGAGATGATTATCGAAAGCCACTGTCTTCACAGCCTTATAAGCGGCAATTTTCTCCACCATAGCGAGCTTCTTCCATTCGAAGGAGTCAGCATATTCCTTGTGAGCCACGAGGTCCACGGTGTATTTCGCTGTATTGAGACCGGACTGTGAATATACAGTCAACTCACGTGTGACAGAGAAATCGAGCGAGTCGGTGCTGGAAAAGAACTGGAGAGAGTCGCTTCCAATCTTCTTGAGAAGCACAGAGCCACCATTTTTTGCATAAGCAGAGACGAGCATGTGCTTCATATCAGTAGCCACTGGCAGGGAATCGACGTTGTAGATGCGACGGTTGGTCTGGTCGATGAAGACAGGATAATTGGTTCCCACCGCATTTCTTGACACGATACTATCCTTGCCGTCCTTTGTTTTCAGTGTAACATTATATACGAAATTGCCGAGCGAGAAGCTGGTGATGGCAGTATCATCGTAGAATGTTACCTCGGTATTGTCATCATTGAGGCATGACGACATAGAGCATACTGTGATCACAAGGAGTGCAAAAGCGATTATTTTAGATCTCATTTTATTTGGTTTCGTTTTTTATTTTCTACGTTATTACTTGTCATTCTGCGTGCATTTTCTTATAGTGTTCTACATATAAAAAACGCGCGCGAAAATTTCCGATTGCAAAATTACTCATAATATCGGAAAATCTTCCAAAAAATACGTTATTATTATGAAAATATACCTTAAAAGAAGAAAATTTTTCTTCCTTTAACCGAAAAACAGGCATTATCATAGATAGTTGCCTTTATTTTGCACCCTTTGAACGACAGCCGAAGGTTGCCTTCGTGACAGGAAAAGGAGACTGCCGTCAGCCATTGCCGATGCAGTCTCCTTTTCGTTCATGTTTCGTCAACCTTTCAGTTCCAGGACGAAGCGGGTGCCTTGTCTATACTCATCATCGAGGCGCAGATGACCATCGAGCTTGTAAGCCATAAGGCTGCAAGTAGGGTATGTAAGTCCATCGCCCTCTGTGAGATCTACGGTCTCCGTGAAAGCCTGGAAGAGCGATTCGCGCTTTTCCTCTGGCAGTCTCATGCCCACAACGGTGATGTTGAGGTGACCGGTATGAGGGTTACGCTTCTTGAATTCGATGGTGATACGCTCCACTCCATCATGCTTCACCGCTTCGCCCACTATGCCGAGCACTATTTCCCGCAATGCTTCCGCATTGGTAGAGAAGGTGAAAGACTGTGAGTTGTATGTCACGGCAGTGCCTTGTCTGACTATTTTCTTTACCTCGTCAGCCGCTGTCTGGCAGAATTGCGCCATATTTTCTTCAGCCGTCTGATAGTGCTCATCTCGTGTCTGCTCCAGTGCCATATAGCGTTCGATATGATCCATGTAGCTCTGCAGTGCCTTTATCTGGCGCTTTGTGTCGCCATTCTCCATAGCATTGAGGGCAGGACGTATCTGTGCGCTGATGTTATTGAGGAAACGATTCTTCTGTGCATTGTTGGAATTGGCGAGCGAAAGGCTTTCCTTCAGGCGTTTTATCTCCCTGATGTTCTTGAACACAAGGAGTACGAAGAAAGTCAATGCGGCTCCAAGACCTGCTGCGATGATAATCAGAATAACGATAAAGACCCACTGCGCCGTGATTTTCGTTGCCTTGCTGTCTATCTCTTCCTGCGCCGCGGCAAACTGTGCTTTGGCATCTTTGAGTTCGTTAGCCAATCTTATGCCAGCGATGGAGTCGGACCATTTGCTGTACATCCTGCCTATCACGTCAGCCATGAAAGCATTTTTCTCTTGCTTTGCCTTGGCTATCATATCCTTATAGCATTGCTCCTTGCCGTCGTCGTCCTTGCCTTTGGCGTGGATGGCGAAGATTTCCTTGCAGCATTCCGTGGCGAGACTGATATTGCCAGTGGTCTTGGCGAGCCCAGCTTTTCTGGTCAGCATATCCTCTATGAGGTCATTCTTCTTGCTGGCACGGGCATAATTCTCCATCAGAGCGAGCTGCGCGCGGCATTCCGGCATTTTCTTGATGTGGTAATAGAGGCGGAATCGCTCTTTTGCCACGAGGTAATGCAGGTCGGGATTGCCATTTCCTACCATAGCATCGAGAGCTCTACAAGTGGCGAAAGCCTCGCGCCATTCATGGTTTTCGGACTGTCGCACACTGGTCTGCACTCCGTTTTCCACGGACTGCCGCAGTGTCTGCGCCGACAAGGCTATCGTGCTGCATAATAGCCAAAAAGCAATCATTATCTTCTTCATATCCCACTGTTTTAGGTTATTCGAATGCAAAGATAACAAATGATATTCAGAAAATGAAAGATATAGCGCTATTTTTTCATAAAAAATACGCATTTTCCACCTTGTTCACAAGGCGAAGAACGTAATATTTCCTCCCCCTTTGAGGGGACAAAAAAAGGGGGCTTTGTAAAAGCATAGTTATTAGGAGGTAAAAGCATAGCTATTAGGAGGTAAAAGCATAGTTATTGGGAGGTAATAGCTATGCTTTTGCGTTTCCACGTTTTTTCACAGACGAGTGGGGAAAAATGGGGGGAAATGAAAATATTTCTGTTATTTTCTTTTATATATTACAAAAAAAGATTAACTTTGCAGAAAATTCCTTATTGCGTCCTGTCGCGCTTGAGGAAGGGTGCCTTGCCAATGGGGTAGGAAACAGCCTTGGGCGGGGTAGATACAATTACTGGTTATATGTAAATATAATTACTAACTTACTTACTTTGAACTAACATTTGGAAATTAGTAATCTCATCATGATCTTATTGTCACCGTTCCTTTTGGGGTGATGGTGGCGGACGATGTATATATGTATGTGCGCATGTGCTTGTATATATACGCGTGTATGCGTTACGCGCGTGCTTGTAAGCTCACTGTCTGGCAATGTCCGCCAGCGTGTCCGTCCCGGTGTCTGCCACAAGTGTTTCTCCAATGTTCGCCACCAGCGTTTCTCCAGTGTTCGCCACTGTGTCCGCCGCGTTACCGGCGGATGTCTTCGGTTTTGGAAAGAGAAGGATGATGGAGAGAAAGAAGAAAAGCAAGAAGAGAAAAAGCAAGAAGGAAAATAATAATAATAACATAATTAACTAACAAACAAATCAAGATTTAAAAACTATGTCTGAAAAAACAAGAAACTTACGCTATGCGCTCATGGCAATGCTGCTCTTCTTCTGTGCAGCGGTGCAGGCGCAGACTGTGAAGGGTGTTGTTAAGGACGCTACGGGTGAGGCGATTATCGGCGCTACCATTCAGGAGAAGGGTACGACGAATGCCGCTGTCACTGACTTTGATGGTAATTTCTCCATCAAGATGGCGTCAACAAACCACGAACTGACTATCACCTACGTAGGTATGGTGACCCAGAAAGTCAAGCCGGGCAACAAGAGAGAGCTCACCATCGTGATGGAGGAGGATAATGCCGGACTTGAGGAGCTCGTAGTTATCGGCTATACTTCCAAGGCTCGTAAGGACCTGACCGGTTCGGTAGGTTCGGTGTCCGGAGCCAAGCTTGCCGCTGTCCCTGTCACTTCTGCTGCTGTTGCGCTGCAGGGTAAGGTGTCTGGTGTGCAGGTTACGACTGTCGATGGTCAGCCTGGTGCTGATGTCAACATCAAGGTGCGTGGCGGTACGTCCGTGACTCAGTCCAACGAGCCTCTCTATATCGTCGATGGTTTCCAGGTGGCCAACATCAATGACATCCCGCCTTCAGACATCGCTTCCATCGATATTCTGAAGGATGCTTCCCTCACCGCCATCTACGGTGCCAAGGGTGGTAACGGTGTTGTGGTGGTTACCACCAAGTCTGCCGCTGCCGGTAAGGTGAGCGTTACATTCAATGGCAACATGAATGTCAGCAGTCTTGCCCGCAAGCTTGACATCATGGATGCTTCCGACTTTGTGAAGTATCAGTATCAGTGGCATGCCTGCAACGGTACCCGCTCAAGCAATGCCAAGTTCTTCCGTGCCAACTTCGGCAACCCTTACGACCTCGATATGTACAGCACTCTGAATTCCCACGACTGGCAGGATGAGGTGATGGGCGAGAATCCTATCAACTACTCTGCCAACGTTACTATCGGTGGTGGTTCGAAGGATGTGAAGTTCAATGCTTCTATCACCAACAGTGAGGACAAGGGTATCATCCTCGGTTCCGGCGTTCGCCGTACTGTGGTAAATATCAAGACCAAGGTGGAGCTGAGCGACAAGCTCTCTTTCCAGATCAATCCTAAGTTCACTTTCCGTCGTGACGAGGGTGCTGGTGGCGACAACGTGGGCACCGGCGGTATCATCGACGTGCTCAGATACCGTCCTACCAATGGTCTGCGTGAGTTTGGTTATATCGACCCTTCTTATGCTGACCCGGACGAGGAGGAGCTCTTCAACTATACCAACCCTAAGAACGACATCGCTATCAATCAGCTCAAGAAGCACAGCTACAACTATACCACTGGTCTCTCCTTCGACTGGCGTCCTGTAAAGGGACTTACTCTCCGCACTGAAGGTACCATCGGTCTGAAGTGGACTGACAAGAAGCGTTTCTACGGTGCGCTGACCAAGACTGGCAAGAGCAACAACAGCCAGCCTGTGGCTTCCATCGAAAAGGCACAGAAATTCAGCTATACATGGACCAACACTGCCAACTACGCTTTCACGCTGAAAGATGTGCATAATCTCTCTTTCCTCCTCGGTCAGGAAATCACTCACAGCCAGGAAGAGGGCACATATATGGAGAACCGTTACTTCCCTCGCTCCTTCACTGCTGAAGATGCTTGGAACAACATGGGATTCGGCACCAGTTCTCCTCAGGGCGCTACTTCCGGTCTCGACACTGCTGTCCGCATGGCGTCTTTCTTCGGTCAGGCAAACTATAACTTCGACCACAGATACCTCTTCAGCGTCACTTTCCGTGCTGACGGCAGCACACGTTTCGCTCCTGGCTATCAGTGGGGCTACTTCCCTGCTGTCTCCGGTGCATGGGTTGTCTCTCAGGAGAAATTCATGAAGGACATCAAGTGGATCGACCAGTTGAAGCTCCGCGCTTCTTTCGGTCTTACCGGTAACAACAATATCGACATGGACCTCTGGCGTACTCTCTATGCCATCAATTCTTCCGGCGGTCCTGGCTTCGGCGAGGTGAATCAGTATGGTGACCAGTACTATGCCAATGCCAGCGGCACCAAGATGCAGAACTACGGCATCAAGTGGGAGACCACTATCGCCCGCAACCTCGCTGTCGATTTCACTATTCTCGGCGGTCGTCTGACTATCACTCCTGAAGTGTACTGGAACACCACCAAGGACCTCCTCTACAATTCCTACCTCGACCCGACACTCGGCTACGACAAGCAGCAGCAGAACATCGGTCAGGTGACCAACAAGGGTCTGGAGCTCGCCATCTCAGGCGACATCCTCCAGGGCAAGGACTACGTGCTCTCCGGAAATATCAACTTCGGTTTCAACAAGAAGAAGATCGACAAGCTCAATGGCACTGACGATGTCATCTGGGACAAGAACTCCCGCTGGAAGTCTGACTACAACGACTACTGCCTCAGAGTGGGCGATGAGCTTGGTCTCATCTATGGCTTCGTATATGACGGACTCTACGGCATGGACGAATTCTATTTCGACCCTACACAGAACTTCATCGCATTGCCTTGGGGCTCTGCCGCTTCCGACAACGGCACTTCCAAGAACATCGGACCTCGTGAGGACGGATATGTGACCGTCATCAATGATGTATCTGGCGACTCCAACTCCGGCAAGGCTACATTGCCTGGTAAAATAAAGTTCAAGGACCTCGATGGCGACGGACGCATCACTGAGAACGACCGCACAGTCATCGGTAACACCAACCCTAAGATACAGGGTGGTATGGGATTGTCAGGACAGTACAAGAACTTCGATTTCTCATGCAACTTCACCTTCATGCTCGATTTCGACGTCAACAATGCTACTGCTTACGCTCTCTCTTGCTCAAAGGACAACAAGCAGACTTTCTACAACGTGCTCAGCAAGTTCAACAACGGATGGCAGTACAACGACATCGACGGCAGCCTCACAGGCACCAAGGGCGACATCCTCTATAAGCTCTACTACGTGGATGACTGCGTAAACATCTATAAGAAGGCAAATGCAGGCCGCACACTCTGGAACCCTACAGACGTGACAAAGAATCTTACTCACTCTTACTTCATCGAGGATGGTTCTTTCCTCCGTTGCTCTGACATCACTGTAGGCTACACATTGCCTAAGTCAGTGCTCAAGAAGATAGGCATCGAGAAGGCACGCTTCTACCTCTCTGCTTCCAATCTCTTCATCATCACCGGTTACTCCGGCTATGACCCAGAGGTCGATGTGCAGACAGGTCTCACCTGCGGTATGGACTACAACCGCTACCCACGTAGCCGCACCTTCACTTTCGGTACTAATATCACGTTCTAATTTGTGGTTTGGTGGTTTAGTTGTTTAGTGGTTTGGTTGTTTGGTGGTTACACCTTATTATATATATATACAATCAACAAAACAACAAGACAACAAAGAATAAGGGAATTTGGAATAGAATATAGGGAATAGGAGATTACCTCCGCTCTCTTGCGATAATTCCACAACAAGGCATCGCAACCGCGTCAGCGCGATTTTTCACTATTCACTATTCACTTTTCACTATTCACTAAACCAACAATCCGCCACTGTGTCCGCCGCGTTACCGGCGGATAGTAGTAGAATTTTAACAAAAGAAAACAAAAACAATGAAAATCAAAAATATAATCCTCTCAGGCATATCCCTCCTCGCACTGACAGCCTGCAACGATTTCCTCGATGTGGATGCACCGTCATCCTACACCCCGGACTTCGTCTTCAGCCAGGAGACCGAGGTCAGCCGCGCCCTCAATGGCGTATATGCCAAGGCCATCGTAAACAATCTCTACGGTGATGCCTATCAGAATACCTTCGTCCTCAATAGCGACGTGGAAATGCAGATATTCTCATCCAATGCTCATTCCAAGACTTCATACGCACGATTCGACTGTGATGACACCGGCGGAAACATCCTCTCTTTCTGGACTGCCGCTTACTCTCTCATCGAAGAGGCAAACAAGTTTATCTACAATCTGGAGCATTCTCCTATCTATGATGAGAAAAACTCCAACATCATGCAGTGGCTCGGCGAGGCAAAATGTCTCCGCGCCATGGCTTACCATGACCTCGTGGTGATGTTCGGCGACGTGCCTTTCCGATTCAACAAGGCTGATGACGACGGTGCTAACTACACCATCCCTGTCATCGACCGCACAGTAGTGCAGGATTCCCTCATAGCTGACCTCAAGAAGGCAAGCCTCCACATGCAGTATGCCAATGCTGTCACCGTGGAGCGTTGCTCCAAGGAGTTTGCACAGGCTCTCATCTCACGTATCGCTCTCACAGCAGGCGGCTATTCTCTCCGTCCTGACAAGAGCAATCCTAAGAGCTACGGCACTATGCAGCGCCCTGACAACTATCTGGAATACTACAAGACAGCACGCGACTATGCCGACTCTGTCATCACAAAGAGCAAGCACTCTCTCAATCCTGACTATATGCAGACCTTCATAGATGAGTGTAACTACAAGGTGGTGAACGATGGCGACGCTATCTTCGAGTTCCCATTTGCAAAGGAATCTACAGGCAACACCGGTTATCTCCAGGGTCCTGAGTATAAGGCAAACGAAGGTAAGACCGTACATGAGTGGGGCGCTGCCGGTGGTAAAGCACGCCTGAATGCCTTCTACCGCTTCCTCTTCCGCAACGGCGACGTGCGTCGTGAGCAGGTCAACGGACTCTGGTACTACTCTTACTTCACCAATTCCGAGGGTGCTCTGACCGACTCCGTATATATCCGCAACGACTATACCGTGCACAATAACAAGTGGTCAAAGCTCTGGACAAGCCCAGGCTCTGAACTTGGAGCCGACAAGACCGGCTCTACCGGCATCAACTATCCTTATATGCGCTATGCTGACGTCCTCCTCATGTATGCCGAGGCAGACAATGAAATCAATGGCAAGCCATCTGCAAAGGCACAGGAATGCCTTGCCAAGGTGCACAACCGCGCCTTCCCTGCATCCACTGTCAAGCCTGCAGTGCTCGCAGATGAAGCCGCTTACCTCGCTCAGGCCGCCACAAGCAAGGAGGCTTTCCAGAAGGCAGTGCTCGACGAGCGCAAGTGGGAGTTTGCCGGTGAGAACATCCGCTGGCGTGACCTCGTGCGCACCAACACCTACGGCGAGGAAATCATCTACAGCTTCCTCCGTTACTACACCGCTGGCGTGAGAAATGCACAGTCAAGTTCAGGCTATGAGGATGCCATCAACATCCATGACGGTTACGAGACAGACAACGGATATATCGACAACCTCCCAGAGGAAATCTACTATCACACATACGATTACGGAGAGCCAAACGCATACGCTATGCTCATGTATAAGGCACAGCTCTACGGCAATGTCATCAACACCGACAAGACATATTTCTCTACATATCCTAACCACACATTCCAGGCTCTGCGTATCTACAACGCATACAAGCCAATGTCAAAGCCTATCACCAGCGCTATCACACGTGGTGGATTCAAGGCTGACCAGTGGTATGTGGCTGACTTCTATCAGTGGGGCGACCAGAACACAGGCCTTCCAAAGGATCAGTGTAAGTATTCTTTCTACGGATACATCCGATGCGACGATGGTGGCAACATCTGGCTCATCAACAACGGACAGTTCGAACAGCTCCCTTCTGACCTCAGCAGCCTCAAGGAAATCCCTGCAGTTAGATACATACTCCCTTATCCTAACACTGTAATCCAGCGTTCCGGCGGTAAGTACAAGAACTACTACGGATACTAATCTTATTTAAAATGAAGAATGAAGAATGAAGAATAGACCCCCTCTTATCCCCCTGTAGGGGGAGGCCAGATAGCTTTCCCGCTTGCGGTCCCTAATTGCGTCAGCGCGATTTTTCACTATTCACTTTTCACTATTCACTTTTCACTAAAGAAATGGTAACTCCCATTCTTCATTCTTCATTCTACATTCTTCATTTAGAAAACCGGCTGATATAACCAACATTATCAACAAATGAAAAATATCTTCAAATACACCATAATGGGCATTGCGGCGCTGTCACAGATGATGGTCACCGCATCATGCTCCGACGACGATGATGCAAGCAGCGGCACCAACCGCTCATTCATGACCATGTTCGTCACAGACTTCAATAGAGGAAAGGGCACCGACTACCCTTACAATAGCGGACTTGACAACGCTTATCCTCACGGTAATACCATTCACCTATATTGGTACGGAGTGAAAGACTGCGCTGGATACCAGGTGCAGATGGCGCTCGCATCAAAGGTAGCTAACGGTGACGAGGCTTGGGCTAAGGTACAAGGCACAAGCGACCTCCTCCTCGACACCATCATGGCGCCTGACCAGCTGCAGCTCGTGCTCCCTGACCTACAGTATTCCACTGACTATCGCTTCGCTATACGTGCACTCGACAAGCGCGATGCCAACATCAAGGGCGACCAGTCTTCTTTCGCCCACGCTTCAAACTGGTACGGACACGGCAACGGAAGACAGTGGCAGGAGTGGTTCGGCGTCAGCACACGTGACCGATACGAGACTCCATTCGCTGTATATGCAGACCAGTCAAAGACCACTGAGACTACTATGCACATCTGCATCAACTCCAATATCAAGGACTTCCTCAAGGCTATGGAAGGAGCTGATATGGAAGCAGTGGAGAAACTATCAGCTTATACCCTCGACAATGTAAAGGCTGCATGCCCTAAGCTCGGAGATTCTGACAAGGACAAGCTCGACAGCTACTTCGACAACTTCAATATCGACCCTGTTACCGGCAACTTCGGATTCCAGTATCTCCAGGTGAAGCCATCACCTAACAACCCTAACTCAACCGTAGGAGCCAAGTGGGCTAACTACAAGATCACCGATGAAGACCGCAAAAACGGATATATCAACATCGACGGACTCTCAGCTAACTCTGTATATGTCATCGACGTTGTCGATCCTGACGTGAAGGTAGCCATCGACGCAAAGTACAACACCTGCACCACTCGCTCTGACGGCACACCGGGTGCTCCTATCCTCCTCAAGCATGACGAGATGATAGCACAGTATCATGACGCCGCTCTCCCTAACAATGATGCCGGCATCAAGCGCCCTGACGCATTCGCTCTCGCTGACCAGTATAATGCCGCACCTATCAGCAACGTGCTCTATGACTTCATCTCCAACACCTCTCTGGCTGAAGGTCAGACCTTCTACCTCGAAGGTGGAAAGACATATTACCTCGATGGAAATGACATCACATGTAAAGGCTTCACACTCGCCACTAACCCTGAGGACGTAAAGGCTGGCAAGCGCGCTAAGGTATTATGCGGTATCGGTAAGCATTCTGAGGTGTTCAACGGAGTAGGCGGTGAGCAGGCACAAGGCTCTTACAGCATATTCATGTTCGGACGTCAGCCAGAAGCTGGTGAAGGCGGTGAGATATACATGAAGAAGCTCGCTTTCGAAAACATCGACTTCGATAACCCTACTGCCCTCAACTATGGCGACAACAAGGCTGGAGTAGGCGTAGTAGCAGGCAACTACTTCTTTAATATGTACTCCAACGGCATGGCAGTGACACTCGATAGCCTCGTGATGGAAAACTGCACATTCAAGCGTCTCGTGCGTGGATTTATCCGTGAACAGGGTGCTAACTACAAGGTTTGGAACCACGTGCTCATCAAGGGCAACCAGTTCTTCGACTGCGGTTACTACAATCAGTCTGGTGGCGGCTATCCTTGGATTGCAGGTTCTGGCTCTAACCCTGCCTCTAACCTCTACAAGGACTTCAAGGTATTGGAGAATACATTCTATGACAGCCCATTCCCATCATTCTTCTGTGAGACTGCACAGAGCGGATGGACATCAGGAGCATGGAATATCACATTCTCTAACAATACCCTCGTCAACTTCAATACCCGCGCAAGTGGCGTCATCTTCAATATGCGTTACCTCCCTAACGGATCGGTTTACCGAGTAGAAAACAACCTCTTCGTGCTCACTAAGCAGCCTGGTGACCAGCGTACACTCGGATTCTGGGGCGCTGATATCCGCAACACCATGACTCTCGAAGATGGCTCTGCAGCTCATGTGGACCTCTATTTCAATAATAACTGGTCAACTAACGATAACCTCACCAACGGCTCTATCTTCAGTGCTAACGCATGGGCTTCTACAAGCAACAACTTCGGTAAGCTCGTAAAGGGCGGTGCTGCTACTCTCCACGGTACACTCGACGTCAATGTGGCTGATGTCTCTTCTACAGAACTCTTCATCAGTCCTTGTCCACCACACGTGGCACAGTCTGCAAGCGACCGCAACATGCACCGCGCTGACGCACTCGACGGCACAGCATCTGAATACAATGTCAACCTCTTCTACAAGAATAAGGACAATGACATCGTGAAGAATAATGCTGGCGCGGCACGCTGGAATAAGTAATCTCTTATTTGGTATTTTAAGTGAAAAGTGAAAAGTGAAGAGTGAAAAGTGAAAAATCGCGCTGACGCAGTTG
>OQVP01000233.1_pt1 | contig 20857 bp, 16 predicted proteins | sample 1691541 | NCBI WGS metagenome assembly OQVP01 (sample SAMN03418258, study PRJEB22391) | human gut metagenome | biome: human-gut; feature: organic feature; material: feces | host: Homo sapiens | place: Tanzania | collected 2013-01 | reverse complement strand
GAACGTGAGATAATGTATTTGACAGCAGGTGATTGCCTACTTGCGAAAGTTGAGTAATGAAAATATATTTCAATATGAAAAGAACACTGCTGATAGCATTGATGGTTGTGGCCGGAGTGACGGCTGCATATTCACAGACGGAAAAGAACCTTCCGGCGGAGATTTATGTCGAAGGGGGGAGGCATCACGTGCAGGGAATCGCCTTCGACAAGGCGGCGGGCATGATGTACCTCTCCTTCACCACCAGTTTTGTCAAGACCGACCTTGAGGGCAATGTCGTCGGCTCCATCAACCGTATTCAGGGTCATCTGGGCGCGATGACCTTCAACCCTGCCGACAGGAAGGTCTACGCCTCTTTGGAGTGTAAGGATGATGTCATAGGCAAGGGACTCTCGTCGTTCGCCAAGGGACGCTCGATGTTCTACATCGCCATCATCGATGTGGACAAGGTGACGGAGGTCGGCATGGACTCGGAGGACAATGACGCATTCAGGATCGTCTGCGTGAAGGATGCCACGAGGGACTACCACATGACCGGTTTCGCCGACAAGGAATATGAGCATTTCTATGGCTGCTCCGGAATCGACGGCGTGACGATCGCCCCGAAACTCGGCAAGAAAGGCGGAAAGAACTATCTCTATGTGGCTTACGGCATCTACGGCGACCTTGGCCGCAACGATAACAACCATCAGGTGCTGCTCCGCTACGACATCAGGAAGCTTAATGAATATGCAGGGAAGGTGAAGTTCGGGAATTTCTATGGGGAAGGTCCGGACAAGCCTTTGGACAAGTATTTCGCCTACACCGGCAACACGAACTGGGGGGTGCAGAACCTGGCTTACGACGCGGAGACGGGGAAGATGTTCATGGCTGTGTACAAGGGGCGCAAGAGCATATTCAAGAATTATGACTTGTTCGTGTTTGACGTGGCTGAAAAGCCTGTCAAGAAGTCGTTGGCCGGTGTCCTCTACGACAGGACGAAGCATAAGGTGATCGGTTCGCGGGAGAATCCTGTTTCCGGCTTTTACTTCAAGTACGGTTCCACCGGTATTTGTCCAGTGGGCGGCGGGCTGTACTATTTCGCGGAACCGGGAAAGAGTTCCGTCACCGGCAACCAGTACTCCAGGACCCGACTTTACCGTTGGACCGGTGATCCGGACAACCCGTTTGAGAGATTGTAGTGCTGCCTAAGCCACAAAACATCTAAGTGCTGATCCGGTAAATTTGTTGGTAAATTTCATCGCAGGGTAGTAAATTTCGTGTGTCTGACGAAATCTACTACCCTGCTTTTATTGTCCATTGGAAGGTGTTGTCTAAATTTACGATTGAATTTTAACACAACACCTTATGACAAGTTTTTTAGAAAGGGTCGGCGTCGGGATTGTTCTGCCCCTGTGTCTTCTGATGTCCTTCGGATGTGCGGACTACTCCCCGGACATCGATGACATCCACAAGAGGCTTGACGCCATGGAGGACAACCAAATCGCCACCATCGAGAGTCAGGTCGTCTCGGTCAACTCCTCGATTTCCAATTTTGAGAAGGCCGATGCGGATCTGAAGGAAATGATCGCGAACCTTCAGAAGACAGCGGGGAAGTTTGAGAAAACAATCTCGGAGAACGGGGAAAGCATCTCAGCATTGAAGACCGGCCTTGAGAAAGCGGTCGAGGATCTTAAAAACAGCGACAGGGCGGACAAGGAATATGTCCTTGACTCCCTCGGCAAGGCCAAGGCCGTGCTGCTTGCGTTGCTGGAGTCCGAGAAGACCGAGATGAATGGCAAACTGACTTCAATCAACAACACCATCTCGTATCTTCAGAAAAAGGATGCCGAACTTGAGAAGAAAATTACGGATTTGAGAATCTACATCGACAAGGAACTGAAGGAGACCAAGGACTGGGCTAATGCGACATTTATGACTTTGGACCAGTACAACGCCATTGTGGACCAGCTCGGCGGGATCGAAGGCGAGATAGCTGGCCTCAAAACCTCGATGACTAACCTTGAGACCCGTCTGACAGAGAAATATTCAAAGGATCTGAAGACAGCGTCGGATGGAGTGAAGTCAAGGCTTGGCGAGGAGGTCGATGGTCTGAATGACAGGATCGACAAGGTGGTCTCTGACATCACCAAGGCCTACACCGCCGCCATCGCCACTTTCCGTGAGGAAATGGAAAAATGGTGGAACGAAAGCCTGAAGAAAGCCATCGATGACAGCGAGGCCTCTATGAAATCGTGGGTGAACAGCACTTTGGACGGCTACTGGACGATCGCCCGGACCAAGGATTCCCTCAAGGCGCTTAATGATGACATTGAGAATCAGCTTGAGGCGCAGAAAAAACTGTTGAATGATTTGATCAGTGAAAACGTGGGAGATATTACTGCTCTTGAGGATAGGTTGAAGAAAGTCAATGATGACCTTAAGGCGTTGGCGGATCGTTTCCCGGTCTTCACGTCTGACTTGAACAAGGCGAAGGAGAATCTTACCACTGCCTACAAGAAAGCAATCGAGGATGCCATCACTGATTTCAAGGGTGTTTTTGAGGCTACGATCAAAGCTCGTGTTGATGCCGCGTATGACAGTTTCACGATAGCATTTTCGACAAAAGAGGCTGAAATGAGGAGGGAGATGGCGTCTATCAATAGCGATCTCGCTTCCCTTGATTTCGCTGACCTTATTTCTTCCTTTGACTCCGTGATGCAGTCTCTGGCGTTTGTCCCGACGAGCGATGACGGGAGTGTGATTCTCTCCTACAACGTCGAGTCTTTGGAAAAGACCATCGATGTCTCTCTGGAGATCCGCCCTGAGCGGCTGCTGTCCTCAATAGGAACCGCTGATGTGTCGGCGTATGCGTTGCTCACAAAGACAAGGGCTTCGGTCGGGGATGAGGTCGCTCTGAAGGTTCAGAGAATCACCAAGGCAAAGAACGGAGTCCTGAATGTCAGGATTGAGCCCGGGGCACTGTTGGATGACTTTATCGCCGGACGTGTCTCCGCCGGTTTCAGGGTCGTTGTCCGTGACGTTTCCACACGGTTCACTCCTTTGAAAGTCGCGAAAATCAGACCGCCTTTGATTCAATATACCACAGTGTCCGGAAGAATGGCTGAGATTTCTTCAGGGTTATATGCCAAAGACGCGAATGGAAATAAATTGAACATAGTGCACACCAAGTATGGAGAAATCGGCTTTGACGGCGAGGCTGACAAAGTGAACCTTTCTTGGAGTTATAGTGATGAGGAATCCGCTGGCTTGAAGACAGTCAAGCTCCTCAAGAAAGCAAAGATTGATTACGAGATATGGTTTCGAGGCTATAATCTTCTTGAAGAGGTGGATCTTGAGTTATTGGACGTGTCAGCGGTCACTAATTTTCAACAATCATTTTTTAATTGTAGTAAGCTGACTACATTGAAAATCTCCTCTTGGAGGCCTCAGAACCTTGAATATACCAACTATACATTCTATGGATGCTCAGGGTTGACTTCCTTGGATTTGTCCAAATGGAAAATGGATAAGGTGACTAGCGTGCCTGGAATGTTCAATGGATGTTCATCTCTTGAGACGTTGGATTTGTCAGGTTGGAATTTGGAAAAAGCATATTTTCACGATGTCAGTGATAATTATGGAAAGACAGAGAGGTGTATGTTCTATGGTTGTAAGAAATTGAAGACCATAAGAATGGTAGGCTGCAGCAAAGCCACTATGGATCTGGTCAAGCGTGATCTTAAGGTGGCCGGCATAAATCCTACAATTGTGACAAAATAACCCTAAAAAGGAAGAATCAATGAATATCAAGAGAATATTACCGGCTCTTCTGAGCGTGATCCTGCTGGTGTCCTCCGGATGCGCTGACTACGATGCTGAGTTCAAGCGTGTGGATGACCGCATCGATGAAATCGAGAACAACCGCATCCCGTCCATCGACAAGCAGCTTGAAAAGATAAACGCTTCACTCCCGGAGTTGGAGCGGACTGATCAGGAAATCAAGAAGATGATCGAGTCCTTGGACAAGACCGCCGATGATCTTCGCAAAGACATCGGTGAGAACGAGAACCGCGTTTCAGAGGTTCGCTCTGAACTCGAAAAGGCTGTCAAGGAACTCCAGGACAGTGACAAGACCAACAAGGAGGAACTGATCGCTGCCATAAATGAAGCCAAGGCTACCGTCTTGGCCAATCTTGAGGCGATGAGGACGGAAATGCAGGGCAAACTGTCCGACATAGATGAGATGATCTCTGATCTGAAAGATAAGGATCAAGAATTGGAGAAACAGATTTCTGTTCTCAAGACCTATGTTGATGATGAATTGAAAGGCATCAGGGACTGGGCCACAGCCACATTCGCGACGTTGGAGCAGTATAATGGTATTGTGGAACGGATTGGAGGGATCAACACGGAGATGTCTGAACTGAAGAAGTCTTTGTCTGACCTTGAGACCCGCCTGACAAACAAGTTCGACGAGGATTTGAAAAAGGCGGTCAGTGACCTTGAATCCAAGATAGGTGAGGAAGTTTCCGGTCTTAATGGCAGGATAGACAAAGAGGTGTCAGATCTTACACAGGCTTACACATCGGCCATCGCCAAGACTCGCGCTGAGCTTGAAAGCGCATGGACAGAAAAGGTCAAGACCTCTCTTGAGGAGTTGGAGAAATCCCTTAAACTTTGGGTGAACGAGAAACTTACAGCCTACTGGACGATAGAGGAGACCAAGGCGGCTCTTGAGGCTCAGAAAAAGGATCTCGAAAACCAGTTGAAGGCTCAGGAAGCCTATCTGAGAGGATTGATCGATGCTAATGCGGGAGAGATCAAGGACCTGAAAGAGGCTCTGACAGAGACCGAGAACGCTCTTGCGGACAACACCAAGAGTCTGGAGGACTTGTTCGCGGAGCTTGAGCAGTCAAAAAAGGACATCAAGGTTGCTTATGAGGCCGCGATCAATGATGCCATAGCTTCGTTGAAAGGTGTTATGGACAAAGAACTTGCCGACAGGATAGACAGCCTCAACAACAGTTTTGCCGAGAGAGTCGAGGCGTTGGAGTCAAGGATTGAGAAATGCAAGGATGACTTGGCTTCGATAATCGAGGCTGTAGAGGACGCGCGTGATAAGATAAGAAACGTGATATCATCGTTTGTATATTTCCCGACATATTCAGATGGATCGGTTGAGGTCTTCTGTGAAGGTGTCAAGAAGTCTCTGACATTGAAATTCGAGGTCCGTCCGTTCTCTGCCGCCGAGGCTCTGAATGTAGGCAATGTGTCGATCCTCACTCAAAGCGTGGAGCCAAAAGATTATGTTATTTCTCTTAAGTTGAACGGAATCGCAAGCACCGGGAACGGCATCGTTCTGATGGACATAGATGCTTCCGACCTTCCTCTCGTCTTTACAAATGGTTCTAGAAAGTTCAACGTTCTGGTGTCAATAAAGGATGCTTCCAAAGGTTGGGATATGATTTCCGGTTTTATTCCTATTGTCCCTGTTGTGGTGACAAACCCTTAAGAAAAAGACTTGTATGACTGTTAACATTAGAGAAAAATGAAAGAATATATTGGAAAAATAAGACTGGTCTTGATGAGTGTGGGTCTTGCCGCGGCTTTCGGCTGCGCGAACTATGCTCCGGACCTTGATGAGATTCATGAGGATCTGAACGGAAAGGATGCGTGGGTCACATCCATAAACCAGCAGATTGAGAAGATCAACGCTTCCATTCCGAAGTTGGAGCAGACCGACAAGGACATGAAGGACATGATCGGTTCCCTGGAGGAGACCGCCGGCGATCTCAGGAAAGCTATCACGGAGAATGGGAAACGGATTTCAGCAGTGAAGTCCGACCTTGAGAAAGCAGTGGAAGAATTGAGGAAAAGCGACAATGCCAACAAGGAAGAACTTATCAGGGCAATAGAACAAGCCGAAAATGAGGTTCTTGTGACTCTTGAGACAATGAAGTCTGAGATGAACGTGAAATTGTCAGACATAGGCGGCGCGATCTCCGACCTGAAAAAGAAAGATGCGGATTTGGAAGGCAAGATCTCGGATTTGAAATCGTATGCCGGAAAAGAATTGAAAGGCACTGAGGATTGGGTCAAGGCCACTTTCGCGACTTTGGAACAGTACAATGACATCGTGGAGCAAATCGCTGGCATTGATATCGAAATCGCCGGATTGAAGACCTCAATGACTGATCTTGAGGAGCGTCTGACAAAGAACTTCACAGAGTCGTTGAACAAGACTGTCAGCGATCTGGAATCAGCTGTCGCTGACGAGGTCGCCGGGTTGAATGACAGAATCTCAAAAGAGGTTGCAGATCTGACAAACGCTTTTACCGAAGCCCTCTTAAAAGCCCGGAACGAGATTGAGGCAGCCTGGGAAAAGAACCTTAAGGATTCGGTGAATGATTTGAAGTCATCCCTTGAGTCTTGGGTGAATGATAAATTTAAGGCTTACTGGACGATTGAGGAAACGAAGGCGGCCCTTGAGACTCAGAAAAAGGCTCTTGAAGGTCAATTGCTTGTGCAGAAAACTGCTTTGGAGGAAATGATCAAGGCAAATTCGAAAGACATCGAGGATCTGAAGGCGGCCTTGGCCGTGACCAATAAGGCGATTGAGGACAACGCGAAGGAGATCGAAGGCTTGAAGTCGGATTTGGATGAGGTCAAGGCAGAGGTCAAAGAGGCGTATGAGAGAGCCATCAGAGATGCGATAGCCTCCCTGCGAAATGAGTTGTCTGCGGACATCACGGCCGCGATCAATGATGCGGACAGTAAGGTTCAGGGCGAGATTGATCGAATGAGTTCGGAAATCCGGAAGATGGAGAATAAGATAACACAGGCTCAGAATGTTGTCAACAAGGTGCTGTACAGAATACAGTCTTTGGTTTATGTCCCTTATACCGAGGATGGAGTAGCTGTAGTGACAAGATATGGCTCGGGTTCCATTGTGAAATTCGTGACGTTGGAATTCGAGGTACGGCCTTCCTCCGCGCTGTACTATCTGAAAAAGGATAACATTAAGATAACGGCGCATTATCCGAATAATGAACAGAAGGATCTTTACATAAATAATGACAATGACTTTAAGGTGTATGGCGGTCATATTGTCATCAAGGTGAACGCCACCTACATCTCTGATTCGTTTGTGCGTGGCGAGATGGCAGCCTTCGCCAGAGTCCACATCGAGAACGTGACTATGGGCTGGAATCTCTCGTCTGAATATATTCCTTTGAGGATGGCTGAATGAGCGGTTGAGAGCAACACTTTGATTGATGAATAATAAACAACTTCGACATCATTCCTCTTAAAATCGTGGATGGCGCTTTGGAGCCGGACATGATCAACGGTCATGTGTATGTCGAGATGGGCGATGGCCTGAAATGGGCCACCTGTAACGTGGGTGCGGACAAGCCTGAGGAAGTCGGGACGCTTTTCGCCTGGGGCAAGACGACACCGAAGGCCACGTATTCCCTGGACAACTACAAATGGTACAAGGATGGGAACTACACCAAGTACAATTCCACAGACAGCAAGCAGATTCTGAGCAAAGAGGATGATGCCGCCACTGCGGTCAACCTCGGAGCCGTCGGCGACAAGGCCTGTCGGAGTGACGGGGATCAGCGTTTCATGACACTTAGATCCACAGGCCCCGGAACGCCTTTCACGACGGCCTTGTCGGTGAACTGCCAGAAGGTCCAGCCGTCGAAGTCCGGCCTGTCCTTCTCGTAGTGGGCTATCCAAACAGGATAGTTGTCCGTGATCCTCTTGCTGAGCCAGTCACGGGCAAAGGAAGACCCCGTGTAGACAATAGGCTTTTTACCGTAGTGACCCTCAATGGTTTCCAGCCATTTGAGAGCCTCTTCGTTCAGTTTCTTCATCGACCCTCCCCGGTGGATGGTCTCGATGTCCAGAACAGGAGGCAGATCCTTGAACCTCAGGTCGCCGACAGTCTTGATGAACAGTTCGGCCTGGATCTTCCCGTCCTTTGAGCTCCGGAAAAAATGATAGGCTCCGCGCCTTAGTCCGGACTTCCCGGCGTTCCTCCAATTCTTCCTGAAGTCCCTGTCCACCATCGAGGCTCCTTCCGTAGCCTTGACGAACACGAAGCTGACAGGCCGGATGTCCTTGGCAAGATGATGGTCCCGGATCGTTCTCCCGCGCCGGTCGGTCATCACGAACAGCGAGTCCCAGACGATCTCTCCGCCGTTGTGATGGGAGATGTCGATTCCGAAGCGCCAGTCTCCAGGAGGAACCTTTGTCCCGGTCTCGTAGTTCGCGGCGCTGTTGTTTTTTATGAATATGAACGTGAGCGCCAGGACTAACGCAAGGGAGATCCCGACGGCGGTCCAGACCCCGAGAGTCACCTTGCGGGGTTTCCTTTTCTTCCTTACGGTACGTCTCACGGCGCTTTTCCCTGTCTTGCCGGCGGCACTCTTCCGAGGCCGGCTTCCGCCTTGGGCTTTTCCGGATTGTCCGTTTATGTTGTGGCCTCTCTTCGCCTGGGGCATATTCATGGGCATTAGAATCACGGTGACAGCCACCGCTACGCAAAATTAATGAATATTTCTCACTATCTTTGCAGTTTGATATTGGAAAGATATGAACTGGTTCATCGATATATTCACTGAACAGACTTATATTCAGGCAATTCTGGTGCTGTCGTTGATTTGTGTGGCAGGACTTCTGTGCAACAAGATAAAATTCAAGGGGGTCAGTCTCGGGGTGACGTTTGTCTTTTTCGCGGGGATCGTCGCCGGGCATTTCGGACTGAGCGTTGATCCGAGGATGCTCGCGCTGGCGCAGAATTTCGGCCTCGTCCTGTTTGTCTTCACCCTTGGCCTTCAGGTGGGCCCGAGCTTCTTTCCTTCGCTGAAGAAAGGTGGTATCAAACTGAACATCCTTGCCTTCGCCGTGCTGATGGCAGGCACCCTGATGGCGTTGGGCATCAGTAAGTTGGCGGGTATCTCCCTTCCTGTGGCCACCGGACTTCTGACAGGGGCCGCGACCAACACGCCGATGCTTGGAGCCGCCCAGCAGACCTTGCTCCAGATGGATCCTTCGGCTACCGACGTGTCCAATCAGATGGCCACCGCCTGCGCCGTGGGTTATCCTTTTGGCGTCATCGGCGTGATACTCAGCATCGTCATCCTTTCCCTCCTGTTCCGTAAGAGCAGAACCCGCAAGGCTCCGCATGACAACCAGACTTTCATCACCGAGTTCCGTGTGAGCAATCCTGCCGTGTTCGGGAAGAACATCCGTGACATCATGAGGGACGCACACATAAAGCTTGTTGTCTCAAGGGTTTGGAAATATGCCGGCGACAACGGTCAAGGGCAGGTCTTGATCCCTGACGGCGACACTGTTCTGGAGGAGGGCGAGCATGTGCTTGTGCTGACCCGTGAGATGGATGCCGGAGCGGCGGAACAGTTGTTCGGCGAGAAGGTCGTGAAGGACTGGAACAAGAAGGACATTGACTGGAACCATCTGGACGGCTCGCTTGTGTCACGCCACATATTCGTCACCAAATCAAGTCTCAATGGCGCCAAACTCGGCGACCTGCATCTTCGCAACGCCTTCCGGATCAACATCACGAGGGTGAACAGGGCTGGTATCGACCTGCTTCCGTCGCGTGACCTCAGGCTTCAGATCGGTGACAAACTGACGATAGTGGGGGAGCAGAAGGCAATTGACAGGGTAGCGGAAGTTCTTGGCAATCAGGAGAAAGAGCTTCGTAACCCGAATCTTCTCTTCATATTCATCGGCTTGATGCTCGGCTTGATCCTTGGAAGCCTTCCTATCGCCATCCCAGGGATGAGCGTTCCGGTCAGGCTTGGGATCGCTGGCGGCCCGATACTCATTGGCATCCTTATGGGAGCCTTCGGGCCGAGGGTCCATCTGACCACCTACACGACACACAGCGCTAATCTGATGCTCAGGCAGTTCGGTCTGACGATCTACCTGGCCGGCCTTGGACTCGGCGCGGGTCCTGACTTTTTCGCAACGGTCTTCAGGCCGGAAGGCTTGATGTGGATCGGTGTCAGCGTCCTGCTGGCGGTCGTGCCGGTGCTTCTGGTCGGCGTGGTCGCCTCGAAATTCTGCAAGACGAGCTATTCGGAGAATGTCGGGATGCTCTGCGCCTCAATGGCCAATCCCATCGCCTTGAACTATGCGCTGACCACCGTAGACGACGATGAGCCATCCGTCGCCTACGCCACTGTCTATCCTATGGAGATGTTCCTCCGGGTGATCTCCGGCCAGGTGATGATGCTTATTTGATCAATTCCGGAAACAGTCGCCCCAGCCAAGTCTGATGGTGATCCCCGCGGTGTCGGGGTAGATTGACCCTTTGTCGGCGTACAGGCCAAGGCTGACGAGTGTGGTGTTGCCGGCGATGCGTTTAGGAAGAGTCAATTCGAATGCTCCCGAGACTTGCCTCGGGACGGAATCGTAGAAACTGTCCGTCTGACGGTACTTGCCGAAATTCTTGCTGTACGTGACCTTGACAGTGTACGGGATTTTTCTGAACATCTTTCCGGCCACGCCGGCGTTCCATGCGACGATCCTGTTGTTGGCTACACCACGGGTGATGCCGTCGGCGTCCTTCGCCGCCGGGACGAACAACGGCAGACCTATCGTGCGGCCATTGTAGGTCCAGCCGGATTTATATTCACCATTGTTGAAATAGTTGTCGCATCCGCCGACGATGTAGATCTCCTTGTCAGGATTCTTTTTGAGTTCCTCCTCCGTCGCGGGTCTGTCGTGTCGTGTTCCTGACTGCCATTTCGTGTAGATGAATTCCAGGAGCAAGTCGCTGACCCATCGGTCTTTGTCCTTGAATGAGAAATGCAGGGTGTTGACCCCGTCGGGAAAATTCTGGAAGCCCACGCCGGATCCGTCCTCGAACGGTATGTCGTGCTGGAATGTAAGCCTCCATCTGTCCTGCTCCCAGTCCAGTCTCAGCAGTTCCCTTCCGAGATGGTTCCCAAGGGCATTGATCTGATCGCTTTTGGTGGCTCCTTCACCTCCGCTGCCGGCAACCATGACCCTTAGGTAGTCCACAAAACTCTGTGGCTGCCTGCCGTAGACCGGGGAAGTTCCTCCCCACTGTGACCAGAGTTCCAGTCCGCCGGTGAAAACCAGCCCCCGGGTGATGTTCACTTTGAAGTACAGAGCCTGGTTGTGGAGCAGGGTGTGCTTGACATACCTGTTGTCCCAAAGCCCGTAGTCTCCGAAACCGAATCTGAAAGACAGGATGTCACGGGCGAAGGGAGCCTCGATCCAGTCCGAGTGGAGGCGGTAGCCGGGAAAACTCATCGAATTGCCTGTGAGCGTCATGTTGCCTCCCGTGACGGAGAGGCCTTGGAAATCCTGCTCTCTCTCCTTGATCCCGACTTCCAGGGCAAGTTTCTTCCAGCCCGCACCGAAGTAAAGGTTCTGCACCATGCCTCTGACGCTTTTCCCGTCGCTGTTGTGAACTTGGGCGTTCCCCCTTGCCGCCGCATAGCCGGCAAGACCGACACCCCAGCTGAACCGTATCCCGTTCGAAAAGGTGCCGGAACCGTCCGCGCCTCCTCGTACAAGGCCGCCCACCGTCTCCGGATATATCCCTCCCTTGTTCGTGTGGCTCCAGAATGGAAGTCCTCTGCCAGTGGAGCCTAAGCCGGTCATCTCGGCATACCAGCCGCCTTCGCGGTCTTTCGCCTGGCAGACGGACAGGCCTGTGACGAAGACGGCGACGGTTGTGACCGCCGCCCGCAGGAGAAAATTCATTCCCGGCTTCATTTGAAACGAATCTATGGCTGCTTCCTGGCTTTAAGGGACGGCCGCGCGAGTATCTGTACGTCAATGCCGCTGATCTTGTACCCCTTGAAGCGCCGTGACAGCAGTTTTTCCTCTATCAGGGTGTAGAGCTCGTCGTCTATCACATCCTGAAACTTGTGATTGACGGCGTCGTACAGATGGAAGTGCTTGAATGTGTTGACGTCGAAGTACATCTTGTTGTTGTCGCTCATCCTGTGATGGTAGATTCCCAGAAGGGAAAGCTGGGTGAGGATGTTGTAGACGGATGCGACGGTGACCTTTGCCTGCCCGGACGCCAGAATCTCCGCCGTGACCATGTCCGCGCAGGCATGGCCCAGTCTAAGCATGGCCTCATGAACGGCCAGGCGTTGCGGGGTGACTTTCAGTCCGTTGCCTTTCAGCAGAGATTTGAATTCCTCTATCGAGGGAGCTTTGTTGATTTTGTCCATTTGTCAGTTTTCAAGTAAGCGTCTTGCCTTTTCTCAAGGCGCAAGTTTCCATTTAAATTGCAAATTTATAAAAATTCCAATAAAGTAATCCTTGTAAAAATAACTTTTAACGCTTACTAAAGAACATCGGCGGAGGACAAAAACAAGGAATATTCCAAATCTAATGGAGAAAAGTGCCTAATAGTCACGAAATTTGATTAAATTTGTAAGTTTTAGTAAATGCAAGAATATGGAAAAGATAAGATGCTTAATCATAGGAGGCGGCCCTGCCGGCTACACCGCGGCCATCTATGCTTCCAGAGCGGCTCTGAATCCTGTCCTCTATGAGGGAATGGAGCCGGGGGGGCAGTTGACCACCACCACCGTTGTCGAGAATTTCCCTGGTTTTCCGGAGGGGGTTGACGCCAATCAGCTGATGGACGGGATGCGTGCCCAGGCACAGCGTCTTGGAGCGGACATCAGAAGAGGCGTTGTGACCGACGCCGACCTCTCGTCGCGTCCGTTCCGTGTCACTATCGACGGCGAGACCGTACTGGAGGCCGACACCCTTATCATCGCGACAGGAGCCACGGCCAGGTACCTCGGCCTGCCGTCGGAACAGAAGTTCAGAGGCATGGGTGTGAGTGCCTGCGCCACATGTGACGGATTCTTCTACAGGAAGAAGGATGTCGCCGTGGTCGGAGGAGGGGACACCGCCTGTGAGGAGGCCACCTATCTCGCGAATCTCTGCAGGAAGGTTTACATGGTTGTCCGCAGGGATGTGCTGAGGGCCTCCGTAGCCATGCAGGAAAGGGTGAGAAACACCCCTAACATCGAGATCCTCTGGAACTGCAACACTCAGGAAGTGCTTGGAGATGAGTTCGGTGTGAACGGAGTTCGCCTCAAGGACAAGGATGGTAAGGTTTTTGATGTCAAGGTCGACGGATTTTTTCTGGCCATCGGGCATCATCCGAACTCGGACATATTCAAGAAATATGTCGAGACCGACGAGGACGGGTACATCATCACCGGAGGCAAGACTTCGGAGACGAATGTCGAGGGAGTGTTCGCGGCGGGTGATGTTCAGGATCCAAGGTTCAGGCAGGCGATTACCGCCGCCGCGTCCGGATGCCGCGCCGCGCTTGAGGTTGAGAAATTCCTTTTGACGCATTGATGATTTATCTACAGAATGAACATGTTTAAGACTACTTTGAGATTCCTTTCCGTCGCCATTGCGGTGGCCATGTCCCTCCAGTCGTGCAAGTCTGAGTATGAGGCGCTTCTGAACGGTAACGATGTCGATGCCAAGTACGCGGCCGCGTTTGACTATTTCAACAACGGTAAGTACACCAAGGCTTCGCAGCTTTTCGAGTCGTTGTCTGTCCTGACCAGCGGTACGGACAGGGACGACACCGTGCAGTACTACTGGGGACTCAGCAACTATCGCTATAAGGATTACTACACGGCGGAGACGAATTTCACGAAGTTCATCAATAATTTCCCGTCCAGCCCGTTCACGGAAGAGGCCTCTTTCCTGAGGATCGACTGCCTTTACCGTTCGACTCTCCGCTATGAGCTGGATCAGGTTCCGACCTACAACGCCATCAACGCGATCAGCCAGTACCTGGTCGAGAATCCGGGCAACACCCACAGCGCGATCTGCCACCGGATGCTGAAGGAGTTGAACGACAGACTGGACCGCAAGGCCTATGAGAACGCCAAACTCTACTACAGGATGGAGGACTACAAGGCGTCAAGGGTGGCGTTCAAGAACATCCTGAAGGATGACGCGGAGAACATCTACCGCGAGGAGATCCTCTTCTACATCGCCAAGTCCTCCTACAAGTATGCCTTCATGAGTGTGGAGGGCAAGCAGAAGGAGCGTTACCTGACGTTCGTGGATGACTACTATAACTTCATCGGCGAGTTGCCGGACTCTCCTTACAGGAAGGAACTGGACGTGCTTTACCGTAGGGCGCAGAAGGTTCTGGGCCGCTACACGGGTTCGGATGAGGATCTTGACGCTAAGGAAAAGGACTTCGAGCGTGACAGAAAGAAATTATTGAAACAATCCGATCGATAGGCCACGTACAATATTTAGAATAGATTTTTTTAAGAATATGGACATTAAAAAGAAGGTCCCTTCAAACACCATTACAAGGGACATCAAGAATCTTGCGGAGCCGACAGGCAACATCTACGAATCAGTTGTGCTTCTCTACAAGAGAGCCAATCAGATAGCCCTCGCCGAGAAGAAGGAGCTTGCCAAGAAGCTGGAGGATTTCCGCACCGACCGCGACACCATGGACGAGGTGTTCGAGAACAGGGAGCAGATTGAGATCTCCAAGTACTATGAGAAGCTTCCGAAGCCGGATCTGATCGCCATTTCCGAGTTTGAGGATGGTGAGCTTTACTACAGAATGGCCGGCACCTCCGGCGAGGACGGATTCTCCGTGGAACCAGCCAGGAAGGATTATTCTGAAGCTGACGCTGAGTAATCTCCGGGGCTATGCTCAAGTCCCTTCAAATAAAGAATTATGTTTTGATAGACTCTCTGGATGTTGACTTTCCAGAGGGTTTGATCATTATATCCGGCCAGACCGGAGCTGGAAAGTCGATCCTTTTGGGCGCCCTGTCTCTGGTTCTGGGATCCAAGGCTGACTCCTCAGTGATAGGGAACGATGCTGACAGTTGTGTCGTCGAGGCCGTTTTCGGTGTTCCGAAGTCGGATTCGCTTTTGAGGGGCATCCTGCGGGAGAATGATGTGGAGGCTGATGAGGATGAGCTGATTATCCGCCGGGTGGTCAACCGTTCAGGTCGCTCCCGTTCTTTCATCAATGACGCTCCGGTGAGCGTCCAGGTACTTCAGGGAATATCCGCCCGCCTGGTGGACATTCACTCTCAGCATCAGACGCTTCTGTTGTCGGACAAGGTCTTTCAGCTGTCGATGCTTGACCACTATGCCGGCAATGAGGAACTTTTGGAGGAGTGTTCCGATGCCTTCAAGTCTTTCAAGTCATTGGAGAAGGAACTGGCGTCTGTCACGGAAAAGCTTACCGGGCTTAGCGAGGAGCAGGACTACATCCGGTCTCGTTATCAGCGTCTTGAGGACGCGCGTCTGCAGGAAGGTGAGATCGAGTCTCTGGAGGCGGAGCAGAAGCGGCTCGCCAACGCCGAGGAGATCAAGGAATGTCTTTCCGGCGTGGAGGAACTCTTCAACCCTTCCGATCCCAACTCCGACGTCATGTCCATGTCCTCCGCGCTAAAGGAGGCGAAAAGGATGCTGGAGAGGGTCGGCGGATTCGTTCCGCAGGCATATTCATTGGCCGAGCGCATCGAATCCGCCCGCGCCGAACTGGATGACATTCTGGACGAGGTATCGTCGGTCAATTCGCGCACGGAGCTTTCTCAGGAGCGCCTGAGTGCCGTGGATGAGCGGCTTTCCCTTCTGTACGACCTTTTGAAGAGCTACTCCGCGTCCTCGGTCTCCGAGCTGATCTCCAAGCGGGACGCATTGTCTGGATCCCTTTCCGACTCTTCCGCCTTGCAGGAGCGCAAGTCCGAACTCGAATCAATGATTGAGGAGCGGAGGCGGTCGCTTGAAGGAATATGCAAGCGTCTCCACGAGTCCAGAAAAAAGGCGCTGGCGCCGTTCTCCAAGGCCATCACGGATGCTGTCCGTTCTCTGGAGATGGAACACGCCGGATTCCAGGTGGAACTCAAGGAAGCCCCGCTTTCCGCCTCCGGCTCAGACTCGGTACTGTTCCTGTTCTCCTCGTCGGGAGCCAAACTTGTGGAGGTGTCCAGATGCGCCTCAGGTGGTGAGATGTCCAGGCTTATGCTCTGCCTTAAGGCAATGATGGCCAAGTTCGTGAACATGCCGACGCTGATCTTCGACGAGATCGACACTGGTGTCTCCGGCAGCGCCGCCGACAAGATGGGACGCATGATCTGCGACATGGGGAAAGACATGCAGGTCTTCGCCATAACCCATCTCCCTCAGGTGGCCGCTAAAGGCAGCGCCCACTATGTTGTTGAAAAGGAATATGATGTCCTGGGGAAGGCCACGACATCTGTCCGTCCTCTGTCCGGCCAGGACAGGGTGATGGAGATCGCGAGAATGCTTAGCGGCAGCAGTATCACCGCCGCCGCCATCGAAAACGCCAAGTCATTGCTTTCTATCTGACAAGGCTGACTGTGTAATCTGATTTATAGACTATTCTGCGGACAGCCTCGTTCACGAAGCCGCCCCGGGCAGTCCGGATGAGGTGGAAGTCGGACTGAAGTCCTTTCCCTTTCAGGTTATTCTCCCCATCCCATCTTCCGCCATATTCAGAATTCAGGTTCGTGAAGAATGTCATCAGGTCGTAGCCTTGGAACGCCGATCTGCTTGGCTCGGTGTTGAACAGGGCCCTGTATTCCATCAGGAAGTTCTGGACACTCTTCGAGTCGTAGTCCACATAGTAGGACACGCTGCAGTGAAGGTTCAGGCTGTGAAGCTGATCCACATCGATCTCGTCGAATGTCCTGATCTTGGATGTTCCGTAGAGTACGATGTTCTTTTTCTGGCTTGCGATCAGGTACAGCAGCCTTGTCACCTCGATGACGAACGCCTTGCTGTCGGACGCGATGACAACCCTGTTGGTGCCGTTGCCGGTCATCGCGCCGTCGATCCTTCCCATCATCTGTCTGCCTTCGAGTATGTTGAAGGAGATGTTCTCCGGGCTCAGACCGTGATTCCTCACCTCGCCGGCCACGCTGGCGGAGTAACTGCTGGCAGCAGCCCCTTTCTGTGAGATGAGGATGACCTTGTCGGAGGCCTTCATGTCGGAGCGGATCCACTCGGCCATGTCCTTGATCTGGGCTTTCGTCGGTGTCGGCGCCTGTATGACGTTCGGGATGGTGTCCGCCAATGCCTCCGCCTTAGGATCCAGAGGTGAGACGATCCATGCCTTGCCTCTGCTCGCGTTTACGGTTCTGGCCAGGTCGGCGTTGGTGACAGGGCCGATGACGAAGTCGCTCGCGGCGAATCTTTCCTCGGTAACCGGCATTGTGCCGCCGGCCACGTCGTAGACATTAAGGTCGATGCCGCTGCCGTCATCCCCACGGTCTTTCGCCGCGAGAAGCACACCGCTGTAGAAATCCATCATCTGGGCGTCGGGCTTCTTCGCCGCGTTGAATGGCAGAAGAAGGGACACGCTCGTCTCGCTCTTGCCTTTCGTGAAGATCTTGTTTAGAAGCCTGTCTGCAGGCTTGTCGGCCTTGTCCGCCGTGTCCTTAGGCTGGGTGGTCTGCGGGGTCGTGCCGGTCGGGACGTTCTCCCATCTTTCAGGATGGATAGGGATCTTTATCTGATCCCTTCTCCTTACTTTCTCCGATGTCATCCCGTTGATTCCCATGATCGCCGCCTTGGAGACACCGTACTTCCTTGAGATGGACCCCAGATCCTCGAACCATCTCACACGATGTATGAAATAGTCCTTGTCGGTCGGCTTGTCGTCCACATCGGGACTGACAGTGGCCTGCTCCGAGGCCTGCGGCTGTTCTTCACTGGAATCCTTGACCACATTCCGCGCGGTGCCCTCCTTTATGGGGATAAGGAGGATCTGGTCTTTCTTAAGACCTTCCGTCTCAAGATTCAGCGTGGGGTTGGCATCGTAGATCTCCTGCAGGGTCACGTTGTAGGCCTTGCAGATCGAGTACAGGGTCTGGCGCTCCTGGACCACGTGTGAGTAGTAGATCTTCCCGTTGCTGCGTACCTTGTCATTGGAGACCACGACCTGAGGCGTGACATAGTCCTGAGCGGCCGCTCCGGAGCCAAGGGTGGCCGCCAGGCAAAGCGAGGCCACGAATGTAGTCAAGTATCTGTTCATATCTTCTTGTACAAATTGTCGGAGAACTCAAGCAGCCGCTTGCTGAATGTCCTCCAGGAAAGCCTGTCTTTTTCGGCTCTGATCGAATTTACACAGAGGGTCTTAAGGTTGGCGTCAGAGAAATAGGTCCGGATTTCCCTGACAACACAGTCCGCGTCGGCCTTTGGCGCGACAAGTCCCGTGCCACAGTCTCCGATGGACTGGCGGAGTCCTCCCACGTCAGTGACGACCATCGGCACTTCGAAGTGGTAGGCTATCGCGCTGATGCCGCTTTGCGTGGCGGATCTGTAAGGAAGGACCGCCAGATCGGAGGCCGAGAAGAAGACCTTGACTTCCGAGTCCTTGATGTAGCGAGTGAATAGCCTGATCCTGTCCTTGGCCGGCGACCTGTCAATGATGTTCCGGTACTTCACGAACGAACCGTAAGGCTCTCCGGCCACTATGAGCTGGTAGCCGCTGTCAAGCTTCCCGAATGCGTCCAGCAGGATGTCCAGACCCTTGTAGTCCCTGATCAGTCCGAAGAACAGGAGGTTCCTCATGCCCGGCTTCAGGCCGAGGGCCTTCTCCGCCTCCTCCCGAGGCATCTTCTCGCCGAAATGGCCGTAGATAGGGTGGAACAAAGTGATGTTCGGCGCCTTGGGTGATAGTCTTTTGAGATCTTCGGCGACCTCGTCGCACAAAGTGACGTTGCCGGTGCAGCCCGACAGGAAGTACCTTGTCAAAGGCGCGTCGAAGAATCTCGGCTCATGCGGAACCACGTTGTGAAGGATGGAGATTACCTTGCATCTCTTCCTGAGCCTTCTGGCTATGTAGCCAAGTGAAGGCGCGAAGTAGGACATCCAGTAGCTGATGATCACCAGATCAGGCTCCCAGTCCCTTATCGCCCTGTAGGTCCGTCCGTAGGTGAAAGGATTAGCCGTATCCAACAGAGCATCGCTCTCGATGGGTACGGCGTCATCATCCTTTGTGACGTATTGCGTCTTCCCCGGAAAAAGGAATTCCGGATACTGTCTTGTGAAATTGAAAGCCTTGACAGTGTGGCTTTTGCCCAGTTCCAAGTAGAGACTTGCGTTGAACTGAGAGATCCCTCCTCTGAAAGGGTAGAAGCAGGATAGGAGAGCGATCCTCAAAACTTACTCGGCTTTAGACCCGTCGGTGGCGGCTGGCTTGCTTCCCTTGCCCTTGCTCTGGACGTACTCGTCGTTGAGGCCGGAAATGATGGCGTCAGTCACGTCAAGGTCAGGATCACCTGTGGCTACAGGAGCCGGGAGGACACTGCCCTGTGTGGCGATGATCATCGCGTACTGATGCTCCTCGTTGAACTTGTCGAGGAAGGTCTTGATCGCGTCACCGATCTGGTTCATCATGACCTGCTGCTCCTCGGCGATCTCCTGCTGCTTCTGGGCGGCGTAGCTGTTGAAATTGTTCTGCTGCTCCTGAAGCTTGATGTTCCTCTGCTCGGCCACGGAACGCACGAGAAGACCTTTGTTGAGATCGGACTGGAATTTGTTGGCGTCGCTCTGAAGCTTGTTGCCTCTCCTGTTGATCTCCTCCTGGATGCTCTGCACCTTTGTCTCGACGACTGTCCTGAGGTCGTTGGCCATGTCATACTCGTCAAGGACCCTGTCAAGGTCGAACCATACGATGGATCCGGCCTGGGCCGTGGTCTGGACAGCCTCTCCTGAGGTGGCCTTCTTCTTGCCGTTGTCGTTGGAGGTGAGTTGGATAATCCCGAGAGCAGCCACAGCTACGAGGGCTATGATGCTGAAAATCAGTGGTGTTTGTTTCATTTTATTGGTAATTAATAATATTCAAGCTTACAAATGTAGTTAAAAAAACTTAATCTTTGACAGATACGCCTGGATTGTTTTCTCAAGTCCCATGTAGAGAGCGTCGCAGATGATGGCGTGTCCGATGGAGACCTCGTCCGTCCACGGGATCGTCCTGATGAAGTACTCAAGGTTCTCAAGGCTCAGGTCATGCCCCGCGTTCAGTCCCAGTCCCAGTTCCCTGACCGCCTTGGCCGTCTCAAGGTAGGGGGCTATCGCCTTCTCGCGGTCGGAAGGGTAGTTGAGGGCATAGTCCGCCGTGTATAGTTCCACACGGTCTACCCCACAGGCTTTCGCTCCTTCCGCCATCGCCGGAGAGGGGTCGATGAATATGGAGGTGCGGATCCCTTTCTCTTTGAATACGGCGCAGATGTCCGTCAGGAAGGCCTTGTTGGCGATGGTGTCCCATCCGGCGTTCGAGGTGATCGCGTCGTGGGCGTCCGGTACCAGCGTGACCTGATCCGGAACTACTTCCAGTACAAGGTCCACGAAGCTCGGTATGGGGTTGCCCTCGATGTTGAACTCTGTCTTGACTCCGGGGCGGATGGCCCTTACGTCGGAGTACCTGATGTGTCTCTCGTCCGGCCTTGGATGGACGGTGATGCCCTCCGCACCGAATCTCTCGCAGTCAACCGCAGCCTTCTCCACGTCAGGCATGTTCCCGCCGCGTGCGTTGCGGAGGGTGGCGATCTTGTTGATGTTTACACTAAGTCTAGTCATGTCAGATTGTAAATCCTCGCTGGCGTCTGTCCAGCCGGCGAGACCATAATATTACAAAAATAATGAATTATGTTCAGTTTTATGCAGAATTGTACTATTTTTGAGTTGCAAACAGATTGAAGGCAATAGCTGATGAAGATAGCATTGTACTCCAGGGACGGTGGAGCCATGACCGATCCGAGGCTTTCCTCGATGTTGGACAAGCTTGAAAAAGAGTTATTTA
>OQVP01000232.1_pt1 | contig 20874 bp, 21 predicted proteins | sample 1691541 | NCBI WGS metagenome assembly OQVP01 (sample SAMN03418258, study PRJEB22391) | human gut metagenome | biome: human-gut; feature: organic feature; material: feces | host: Homo sapiens | place: Tanzania | collected 2013-01 | reverse complement strand
GCAACGACGACCTGCAGCTGATGGACCAGTTTACCACCGACCTGAAGGAAGACGAGGTATATGTGTTCACCCCTAAAGGCGACCTGCTGAACTTCCCTAAGGGCGCCACGGTGCTCGACTTTGCCTACTACATCCACTCGCGCATCGGCAACACCTGCGTGGGCGGAAAGATCAACGGCAAGGCGGTGACCTTCCGACAGGAACTGCACTCGGGCGACCAGGTGGAAATCCTCACCCAGAGCAACCAGAAGCCTAGAAGAGAATGGCTCAACATCGTGCAGACCTCGAAGGCAAAGGCTAAGATTCGCCTCGCCCTGAAGGAAACGCAGAAGAAGGACGGACTCTATGCCAAGGAACTGCTGGAACGCCGATTCAAGAACCGCAAGATAGAGATTGACGAGAGCACCATGGCGCGCATCATCAAGAAGATGGGATACAAGGAGAACTCTGATTTCTACAAGGATGTGGCAGAAGAGAAACTCGACGTGAACACCGTGGTAGAAAAATACATCGAGGAGCGCGACCACGACCTCAACCTCAGCAACGCCAACAAGCCTGCCGAGAGTGCCGAGAACTTTGAGTTCGAGAATCCTACCGAGGAACTGCTGAAGCAGAGCGACGACGTACTGGTGATTGACGAGCATCTGAAGGGCATCGACTTCGAGCTCTCCCACTGCTGCCACCCTATCTATGGCGACCCTATCTTCGGATTCGTGACCATCAGCAAGGGTATCAAGATTCACCGCATCGACTGTCCTAACGCCAAGGAACTGCGCCGCCGTTTCGGTTATCGCATCGTGAAGGCGAAATGGAGCGGCAAGGGTACATCGAAGTATGCCATCACCCTGAGAATCATCGGAAACGATGATATCGGCATCGTGAGCAACATCACGAACATCATCTCGAAAGAGGATAAGCTCGTGATGAGAGGCATCAACATTTCATCCAAGGACGGCCTGTTCTCGGGCAATGTAACCGTGATGATTGATGATGCCGGCAAGACGGATGCACTGATCAAGAAACTGAGTGCCGTAAAGGGCGTAAAGCAGGTGACGAGAATATAAAAAAAATCCCGCAGACTATCAATCTGCGGGATTTTTTTATTATTATTTCGCCTTATTCAATCGCTTGATCACCGAGTAAGCATCATACAAGCCCAGCTCTCCAGCCTTAGAGAGATCCTGGATGCCAGCCTGCCTGTTGCCGCTCTTGGCACGGGCGATACCTCTATTATAATAAGCCTCAGCCAAACGGTTATCTATCTTCAACGCGATGGTATAATCATCTATCGCCTTGGAAAGCTCGTTTCTGCCGGCATGCAGATTACCTCTGTTATAATAGATGTAGGCATTGCTGCTGTTCAGGCGGATGGCATCGCTGAAATCAGCCTCGGCAGAATGGATATTCACCACTCCCTTGCCCTCTGCCTTGTTGAACTCGTCCATCTCTGCCTGGCACACGGCACGCTGCCAATAGGCCAGGGCATTCTTATCATCCAGAGATATATAATAGGTGAAATCGCTGATGGCTGCCTCGAAATCGCGAAGCACACTGTGGGCGATGGCACGACGCATGAGAATCAGCTTCTTCTGCTCGATATCCTTTGCCACACTCAGCTCTGCCGAGAGCTTATCTATCAGAGAGAATATCTTCATGGAACCATTCTCATCCAACTGCTCCTTAGAGCATACGATATACACCTTATCAGAAGTCTTGCCCTTAGCGGCAGCAGCCTTGGAACTTGATGAAGAAGAACCTGATGCAGAAGGACCTGAAGCAAGAGTACTAAGCTGCTGGTTCAAATCCTCCACAGCCTTATCGAACGCCTGTACCCCACTCACATTCTGGGTATTAGGGAAATAAGAGAGCTGGAACATAGGCAGATAGCTGGTCTCCACCTGGCGGTTCTGCACCCTGCCACGATACTCACTCTTGTAATTGTGCTCATACTTCGGCTCATCATCCACCACGAGCGAAGCAAACTTATCAGGGTCTATCTCCGAACGCTTGCGCATCTCCTTCTTGGTCTTCGCACTCCAGCGAGGCTGAATGCCGATGTGCTTGTTCATCTGCGCCTTGAAGATGCGGAACTCATCCATCTCTGCCTTCGCCGTCATACCCAGGCGGCGATAGCAGCGGGCACGATAGGAAAGACCCGTCCAGAAGTTTGGAAACTGCCCGATAACCGTAGAATAATCGCGGATAGCTGCCTTCAGGTTACCCGTCTTGTCGTGCAGCAGGGCACGGTTGAAGATGGCCATGAAGTTCTTCGGCTCCATCTTGATGACGAAGTCGAAATCGGTGATGGCACGGTTGTCATCGCCCAACTGCACACGCATCAAGCCACGGTTGTAATGAGCCAGGAAATTGTTGGGATCAAGGTCGATGGCAGCATCATAGTCGCTCATCGCACCTCGTAGATTATTGATGTTGATACGAGCCAACGCACGGTTGATGTAACTGTTTACATTGTTCGGCTTGAAATGGAGCGACTTGGTGAGCGCCTCATCCGCCGTCTTCCACTCCTTTCGGGCAAGCGCCATATAGGCACGCGTGGTCCATGCATCTCCATCAAAAGGGTTCAGCTTGAGGCTCTGGTCGAGCCATTTCTCCGCCTGCACGGTATCCTTCTGATGCAGATACACCTCGGCCTTCAGGGAATAGGCGTTGGAATAATCCTTCCATTTGGTAATGATGGTATCCAGCTGCAGCTGCGCCTGGTCGTAATGCTTCTCCTCCATGAGGCAGAGTGCGCGGTTGAACCAGTAGTTGCGGTTGCGTGGTTCCAGACGGATGGCTGCATCGTAATCGGCGATGGCATCCGAGAAACGGTTCTGGCGGATACGGCAGATGGCACGCAAGTCGTAGATATCGTTGATATAGGGATTGAGGTTCAACGCCTCAGAGGCATCGCTCTCAGCGCCCATGTAATCATCGAGATTAAACTTGGCAACACTGCGGTAATACCAAGGCTCATAAAGATAAGGCTTGGCACCGATGGCTAGATTAAAATACTTAATGGAAAGAACGAAGTCCTCGTAATACAAGGCACTTCTGCCGGCAGTGACGAGCCGGTCAACTCTATATTGCGCCGATGCCGACAAAGCGGTCAGCATCAGCACAAAAGTGAAAATAAACTTTTTCATCGACGAATCTTAGTACGATAGCTGCAGCGGAACTTGCCCTTGATGATATTCTTGAGCTTTCCGGCAATCATGTTCTTACGCAGTGGAGACACACGGTCAACGAACATGGTTCCCTCCAAATGGTCGAACTCATGCTGCATGACGCGCGCCAGGTAACCAGACACCCATTCATCGTGCTCCTGGAACTGCTCGTCCATATACTTCACGTGGATGCGTGTAGGGCGAACCACCTTCTCGTTGATGCCTGGGATGGAGAGACAACCCTCGTCAGAAGAATCCTTCTCAGCCTCCTCATCATACTCCAAGATATGCGGATTGATAAACGCATGGCGGAATCCCTTGTACTCAGGAAGATCGTCGCTGAGCACGTCCAGGTCGATGACCACCAGGCGGATGGCCAAGCCAATCTGCGGCGCAGCCAGGCCGATGCCATTGCTGGAATCGAGGGTTTCATACATATTATTAATCAACTCCTTGAGTTCAGGGTAATCTGGAGTAATATCTTCAGCCACTTTTCTCAAAACAGGCTGACCATAAATATAAATTGGTAAAATCATCTTCTTGATTGCATAAAATCCTGTAATATGATGGTAGCGCTTATCTCATCTACCAATCCCTTGTTTTCTCTTCTCGTCTTCTTCTTCACGCCTCCGTCTATCATCGCCCTGTGGGCAAGAACGGATGTGAATCGCTCATCGTAATACTCGATAGGCACCTCGGGATGCGCCTTGCGCCAGCGATTGTAGAAGTTCTCCACTCGCGCCAGGTTTTCGCTGGGCTGCCCGTTGGGCTGAGTAGGCTTTCCGATGACGATGCGCTCCACCTGCTCCTTCTGGATATAGGCTTCGCAAAACTCGAAGAGCTCAGACGTAGCAACAGTTGCCAACCCATTGGCAATGATCTGCAATGGGTCGGTAACTGCCAGTCCGGTACGTTTCTTACCGTAATCTATTGATAAAATTCGCATTCAAACGAAATTTTCAGAATCTTGGTGAAACGCAAAAGAATTACTTCTTCAAGAGCAACCATGCATCAGGATACTTGCCTGCGCGGAGCTTGTTGCGGCTCTTAACGGCACCTGCCTTGTCAACAAATGTAGCAGCGATGACACGATACATGTTGCGCTCGCTGTTGTATGCGATCTGAGAATCATAGCCGGCACTCTTCAATGTGCTAGCCAAACCCTCTGCGTTAGCCTTGAGAGAGAAAGAACCTACAACAACGCTGTAGTTCTGCAGACCAGAACCTGAGATGAGGTCCAAGTTCTCCTGACGTACTGTAGCATTGTCAACCTCTGTAGTTGTGCTCTCTGTAGGAGTAGTAGTCTCCAATGGAGTAACCACTGGTTCTGGAGCTGGAGTCTCCTGCTGAGCCTCCTGCTGCTGAGCCTTCTCGTATGCCTTTTTGTAAGCACTTTCCTTAGATGATCCACAACTAGCGAGTGCCAATACAGCACACAAACCTAAGCTGAAAACTGATAATTTCTTCATAATTGTTTTTAAAATTGTATTGATGTTTAAATGTTACTTTAATTAATTCACCTTATTATATATAGCGCCTAAGCTGCACTTTTTTACTTGTTATACAGGCATAGTTCGCTTTTGTTCTGCGAAAATACAAAATATTTTGCTAAGAAAGAAAGGTTTACTGCATAAAGTTTGTTAAACTCAAGGTAAAACAACACTTTTAACGAAAAATTAAGAGTTAAAAACTTGTTTTTTGGAGAAATATTCGTATATTTGCAGTTGATAAGCAAAACACGCACAACAGATGCCCCAAGGGTATCGAGGTGCATTTCGGCTATCAACAACTATATAATTGTATAACATTTAAAACTTAAGAATTATGAAGGCATTAGGTTACATTGGTGCATTCCTCGGTGGTGCACTCGCAGGTACAGCACTTGGTTTGATTTTTGCTCCTGAGAAGGGCGCAGATACACGCAGCAAGATTGCTGGCGCAGTGGATGATTTTTGCAAGAAGCACGATATCAAGTTGAGCCGCAAGGAAGTGGAAGACTTGGTTGACGACATCAAGGAGGCTGCTCCTGAGGTATAACGACAAGAAATTAACTTTATCAGGCGATAAGGATGTTTTCTAGTGACAAGAATGTAGAAACCATCGGGCAGCTCGTAGAGGTGCTCAAGCATTACATCGGGCTTCAGTCGGAGTACATGAAGCTCGATGTCGTGGATAAGGTGGTCAGGTTGATTACGGCTATTGCCATCTGCTTTCTGCTGCTCACCCTGCTTGCCATATCAATGATATATCTTTCGTTTGCTGCCGCATTCGCACTGGCCGACTATGTGGGCATGGCACCTGCATTCTGCATCGTGGCGGGAGCATACTTATTGATATTGGTCCTCTTCATCCTGTTCCGACATCAATGGATCGAGAAACCGCTGGTGAAATTTCTGGCCAGCCTCCTCATGCAAAAATAATACCTGAGCATTATGATGACTAAAGAGCAAGACAACGACGAGCTGTACATGAATGACGGCGACAGCTGCATCGAGTACAGGAGCCTCAACGACATCAGACTGCGCAAGGAGGCGCTCCGCAAGAGCATTGAGGCTGACGACAAGAAGATCAAGGCCCTATGGAACTCGCTCTTCACCAAACCTGACGCTTTCTCGAAGGAAGCCAGCAGGGGCAGAAGAATAGCGAGCATGATTTCCGTTGGAACGGGTGCTTTCGATGGAGCGCTTCTGGCATGGAAGCTCTATCGGAAATTCAAAAGAAAGAAATAAGATTCCAAATATCCCAAAACGGAAATGAGGGAACTCTATAATAAGAAGTGCGGCTCGAAAGGCCGCATTTTTTATGCCCATACTTTATTTACTGAAGGGAGAAAAATGCATTTACCGAAGGGAGAAAAATGCCCATACAAAGGGGTAGAAATAAAAAAAGGGTCACCGCCGTGACCCATTACCTTGTTAACCTTAAATCTAATACTATGAAAAACACACATGCAAATATAGAAATAATATACGAACCCTGCAAGCTTTTTCTAAGAAAAGCACACTTTTTTAATTCTTATTAACTATAAATGTAGTGCTTTTTTATTTTTCGCCATAAAACAAAGGCTTTTCTTTCCCTAAAGACAGGAATAAGAAAAGCCGCACTGTTAATTTTTTATCAAAGTATCAATCCATCATAGGCAAATTGGAACCCTTCGGGCAATCGGGCATTGGCTGCATCATGCAAGCCTATCTGATGGGTAACATGGGTGAGATAGGTTTGCCTAGCCCCTATCCTGCGAGCCACCTTGATGGCATCAGCTACCAACTGATGGCTATGGTGCGGCTTATCGAATCTAAGGGCATTGATCACCAGAGTCTCTACCCCATCCAGATAGGCGTACTCAGCATCGTCCATCGACTTCATATCCGTGATATAGGCAAACTTTCCGAAACGGTAGCCCAGAATAGGCATCTTGTCGTGCATCACCCGGATAGGCATGAACTCGATGTCGCCTATCTGATAGGTATGATGCGGATTGATGGTATGTAGTTTCAGTTTCGGTGCGCCCGGATAGAGTTTCTCGGCTTCCTTCGGAAAACAGTAGGGCATGGTATGCGGCAAGGAATCCGTTACCAGCTTATCTCCATAGATATTGATATCACCAAATATGCAGAAACCGCGCAAATCATCTATGCCTCCTACGTGATCATAATGGATATGAGTAATCAGCACACCATCTATCTTGCGGAAAGGCACACGCAGGAGCTGCTGGCGGATATCAGGTCCCGCATCTATCAGGATTCGGGTATTCTCCGTTTCTATCAACGCTGCACAGCGCAAGCGATTGTCGCGCGGATCCTTGCTGCGACACACCTCACAATTACAACCTAAAACAGGAACACCACTCGATGTTCCTGTTCCCAATAAAGTTACCTTCATTAATATTCAAATCTTTATCTGAAAAACCGCGAATTCTTCACTCTTCGTTCTTCACTTTTCACTTAACATTTACCTCCGGATGAATATCGATGCCAAACTTCTGCTTCACATCCTTGCGGATGGTTTCACAAAGGTTCACGATTTCCTCGCCCGTGGCACCACCACGATTCACCAGTACCAGCGCCTGCTTATCGTGCACTCCGGCACGGCCCAGGCTCTTTCCCTTCCAGCCACACTGGTCGATCATCCAGCCTGCAGGAATCTTCTCGTGTTCCTCATCAATGGTATAATGAGGCATGCCCGGATATTGCGCAGCCAGCTCCTCAAACTTCGCCTTCTCCACGATAGGATTCATGAAGAAGCTGCCCGCATTGCCCTGCACCTTAGGGTCTGGCAACTTGGCGTTGCGAATCTCGATGATGACGTCACGAAGCTGCTGGGCTGTAGGATTCTCGATATGTTTGGCAGCCAGGGATGTACGGATATTGCCGTAATCCAGATCAGGCACAAAGCTCCGGGAAAGTCGATAGATGACATGGGTAACCAGATACTTATCCTTCCACTCGTGCTTGAACCTGCTCTGGCGATAGCTGTAATGGCAATCCTGGTTATCGAACACCACTACCCTGCCCGTAGCAATCTCCACGGCTTCCACCTTATATATAATATCCTTCGCTTCCACGCCATAGGCTCCGATGTTCTGCACGGCACTCGCTCCCACTTCGCCCGGAATGATGCTCAGGTTCTCGGCACCATGATAACCATGCTCCACGGCGTAAGCCACCACATCATCGAACACCTCGCCACTGCCGCAACGCAGGAAAACGAACTCCGGATTCAGCAAGGCATCATCATGCTCTGCAGCAGCCAACTCGCCATTACCCAGCACCTCGACACCCATGATGGAAGAATGGAGCACCGTGCCCTGATAATCGCCTGTAAGCAAGAGATTACTGCCGCCACCCAAGATGAGCAGCGGCTTATCAGCATCAGTAAGCCCAGCCACAATCTGCTGCGCCTCTTCTACCGATGAGTATTCAAGGAATCTCCTGCACTTGGCATCAATTCCAAACGTATTGTGAGCCAAAAGGCTATAGTCACGAATATCCTTCATATCTGGTTAAACTATTAACTGTTAACTATCAACTTTAATCTATCAACTATTAACTTTTAACTATCAACTTTAAAAGAACTACATCTCCAGCTTCATCAGCAGCCACTTGCCACCTATTCTCTTGAAGGTGAGCTGAGTCTCCAGCCCGTTGGCAATGCCTCGAATCACGAAGATTTTCTGGCTGCTCTCGGTGTATTTCTGACCATAGATGATGTTGTAAATCATGCCATGAGGCAACTGCGGAGCGAAGGCAGGCCAGGTCTCAGGCTCGATGTCTCCGGTCATCGTACTGAAGTCATCATCTGGATCAGGACCGGTGAACTTCACTGGATTATGCAGATGGCGTGCCTGGAAAGCCGTATCAGTGGCAAAGGCGCCATAGAACTTCAGGAAGCTGGCATTCATGTTCTGATACATCGGCTTGTAGTTGATGCTGGTCATCATCCAGAGACCGTTGATGCGATTGAAGAGGAACTGCTGCACCACTTTCTTGCGATAGAACACCTTCTCTACAATCACATGGTCGATGGTGGTATCCTTTACCAGATTCATCTGCCTGCGGTTGTCGAAGATGAGCGTGTAGTAGTCCTGGCGCATAAAGAAATGCTCCATCCTCCAATGTTTCTTCTCAATCTGCTTCTTCAGCTTGTCGTTGTGATAAACAGGAAGAGGGAAATTGATACGACTCATCTGCAACTTGCGGTTTGCTGCAAAATTGAACACGAAATCATCAAACAGCTCATCGGCTGCCTTCGGCATCGGAGTCTCCTCGATGATCTTCTCCGTTGAGTCCATAGCTTGTGTGTCGGCCACGGTTGTATCAGCCGCAGTCGAATCGATGGCAGGTGCAGGCTTCTTGTCTGTGCATCCCACAGAGGTGAAGCAAACGATGGTAAACACCGCCATCATGACTGTTATCAAAGATAGTTTCTTCATAAACTTATAAAATTTCTCAAATTTTCCATGCAAAAGTACAACTTTCTTTTGAGATATTTCATATTTTAAGCAAAAAATGTTATCTTTGCACTCAAAATAAGCAAATAAGTGAGTTTTGCAAGCCCAAAGGCACGCAAATCACCCGCTTTTTCATTTGCAAACAGACAATTCAACAAATTTGTAAACAGACAATTTAATAAGATATGTTATTAGAGAAAATTGAAGAACTCTTGAAGGAAGTGGATGCCCTCACAGCACAGAACGCTGAAGAGGTAGAACAGCTTCGCATCAAGTATCTCAGCAAGAAGGGTGAAATCAACTCCTCAATTTTTTGTCAATATATTACTGGCTATAATGCTAATGCACTTGTTGAGCAGTCTGCTAGCTCCCACGATAATTCGCAAATGCCTAGATGAAAACACAGCGAAAATTAAAAATCGAGAATTTCTTTTAATTTATTTCACAATTTATGACCTGCTGGATGTAATATCAGCCGTTGCCGCACTACTGTTATCAATTATTCTTCAGAATGAAGGCATTAAAATTGATTGGATAAAAAATTTATCAGTTGTTTTTGTCACATGCAACTTTGGATATTGCATTTATACTCATTATTATTACAAAAATCTGAAAATGGCAAAAGAATATTTGGAAGATTAATTCTGTCTACATATTTCATACACATAATGTAAACAATTAGAAAACATTAGTATTTTGAACGAGGAAGGACAATAACAAAAGGTTTCTCATAACGAATATGTAATCTGGACTATAAAAAACGGTACGCTACGGATTGCTGTAGGCATCTGCAATCAAACAGAGTTTCCTATCGTATATCTGAAAGATATGGTAGCCTATAATGAAGGCGAATACAACTGCTACTCTTATTATGATGCTCCGTTATCTCCGGAGCAGGCAAAAGAGATTATAGAAGCAGCGAAAGCCGGTAATAACAGAGCTGTTCCTCATCTCATCAAAAAGTATGTTCATCTCGATTCTTCCTTGAAATTCTGTGAATGTATAGGATATACGATGCTCACCGACATGGTTTCAGATGAATGGTTCGACAGTGTGAAAAGAATAATGGCGCTCCTTGACAGTAACCACTGCAAGGGCTACTATGAGATCAATGTTGAAGTAGAAGAGTGGTAAGAAGAGAGGAATAGGTGGTGCAGTAGTATGAAACGAGTTCTCGTCAAATCTGTCCACGGAGCATTCGACTATGTTATGGAGCATTACTACCCATATGGCATGGCTGCCGCGGCTGCAGAGCAAGGAGCATTGACGGATACTTATGCTGTGATTTCCATACAGGACAGCCACACAGACGGTTTCGGAGTGACGTTTGCTGAGAATCAGTTCTGCAAAGGTGTTCTGACGCTGTATTTCGATGATATCGTTACGGAGGTGGACGGAGCTGTTCTGTTTGATGATGACATGGCGGAGAGCATCATAGATTTTATTGAGAAGCATAAGAGCGTGGTTGACACGCTGTTAGTGCATTGTTATGCAGGACAGTCAAGATCACGAGCTGTTGGTGCATTCGCTATTGAGATGCTCGGCGGCGACAATCGCAAATATTTTGAGGAGGGTACGCCGAATCAGTATATCTATGATGTGCTTGAGAGTGCATGGGTGAGAAAGCAACTGAGCAGGATGTGATGGCTTTACATGGCAAATGAAAATGGGACATGGATCATGAGGGGCTTAGCCTGGGATGATCCATATAGGATACGCACATGGCAGGAACTTGTGAACTGGATAAATGAGATAGGCTTCCTGCCGCTGTTTGCGAATGATATCACAGGCTTTTCGGCAGAGGAGCACGTCTCACCGAATTATTGGTGGACTGGTGATAGAGAACAAGATCCGTGGGAATGGCGTGAGATCATCGCCACAAGCCACGAGGTCGCCTACGGAAAGTTCTTCGGCGGCAAGGCCGGATTCATCAGCAAGGCATGGCTGCCATACTTTGCAAACTACCGGCGCAACGGCTACGATTTTGATTCCCGCTACGAGGACGGTCTTGCCACATATCGTGAGAAGGTCATCATGGATTATTATATCGGTGAAGATGGCGAGGGTGATATGCTCTGGAAGCAGGATGCGATTCTCTCAACAGAGTTAAAGAAGATGGCTGGCTTCGGAAAGGGTGGGCTAAAAAACTATCCCGGCATCATCACAGGGCTGCAAATGCAGCTATATCTTGTCATCACAGACTTTCAGCGGCGCAAGAACAAGAAAGGCGCTGAGTACGGTATGAGCGTATCTGTGATGTTTCCACCAGAGAAGCTTTGGGGATACGATCATGTGACGAGAGCCTATAGTGAGGAGCCTACGGAATCATGGCTGCGGATATTTGACCATGTGAAAGAGATGTATCCGGAGAACTGCGATGAGGCTGTGATCAGGCTGATTGGGAAGAAACCTATAGACTGACGGACAATTCCGTTTTAGCGGTTGTGGAGCGATTTCCACAGCCGCTATTTTTATTTGACGGTCTTTTTTCGTTGTGAGGCGTGAGGAACGCTCGTAGGACGTGACGGAGGTTTTCCGTTATTACAGGAGCAGGCAGATGTGCCTGACTGATACTTTCCGTTATAACCACCGTTGAAGTTCTCTTCACACACCTAATATCACCAGATATGAGACTATAGATTGCCTTTATATCTGGTGCTTTTGTATCTTGCAATTATCTTGAAATTCGAGTAATATATGATACTGATACCCAGAGTATAGGGCAAAAGAGTGGTCTTATACCGGATGTCGTGCAACCTCGTATCCACAAGACATAGAAAAAGCCATATCGCTGATATAGTGATATAGCCGCAAAACTCTAAAACTAGCGTAAAAGTGCTTATTTTGCGAAGGGTATATAGTATTTTTCATGATACAGAACCTATGTTTCGCACTATAATAAACACTTGACTTACTCCATGAAATAATTTACATTAAGTATAGCATAATCCGCCAAAAAAATCAAGAGGGTTTGCAGAAAAATGTCAAGAAAATTTTTATACTGTGGATTTATGTTGGTACAAAATCAACCATGAGGAGAAACTTGGAGGATGTAATATGAATTTATATTTAAGAAAAGACGGTAGATTCGAGAGTCGTATCCCAAACGGCAAGAAGCCTGACGGAAAAAGGGCGTTTTTATACGTCCTCGCTCGAACCAAAGAGCACTTCTTGAAATACATCAAGTATTCCTGCGTCATTTTCATGCAATCTGACAAAAAATCTGTCTGCGCAATCTGCATACCCGATTTAATCAGTGCTTCCTTAAATTAATGTCAGATACAGTTTCACAAACTGCATCAATTTATAAAAAAACAGCACTGGAAATTCCGGCGCTGTTTTAATATTTATGAGCTTTCTTTCTGGATAAAAGTCCACGGCAGCACTTCAGAAGAAACCTCCCTGCCGTTCAGGATATCGACAAGCTTTTGTGCGGCTATCCTTCCGATGTTCCTGTCCTCATAGGAAAGCGAGGTTATCGGCACCTGGGATATCTGGCTGAGATTGCTGTTGTCGAAGCTGACTACCGCAATGTCCTCCGGAACGCGTCTGCCACTGGAAAGCATGCATTTCACAAGCCCGAATGCTACCTCGTCGTTATAGCATACGACTGCCGTGTTATCACCGAGGCGCTTTAGTACCTCCTCCGGATCATCAAAGAGTTTTTCCTTTGTCTCAGTGGTGTACCAGAACACGTTCTCGTCAGGGATTATCAGACCGTTGCGGAACAGCTCCGAAATAAAGCCCGAATACCGCTGATGACCCTGGATATCATCGCTCTTGAAATACCCTGCGATTTTCGTGTGACCGCGGTCGATGAGGTGACACACAAGCTCGGCGCCACCCGCCTGATTGTCCGCACAGACGGAATAGGTGCCGCTGAGGGTCGGGTAATATCCGTTGAAAAAGACTATCGGAATACCCATGCCTATAAGTTTCTCGTACAAATCGAAATTCGGGTTCGGCATTGCGGTTTTTGTACCCTCTATCAGTATGCCGTCAACGGGATTTTTCAGTATTTCTTCGAGAATAACGCGCTCGTTGCAGACGCGGTTGCGGGTCGCGGAAAGAACCGCGGTGTACTTGTTCTCGGACAGCACTTCGTCCACAGCCCGCAGCTGGCTCGGAAAAATGTAGTCGCTGATGTACGTTGCAACTACCGCTATCTTTCCGGTCCTCGGGTTCAGCCGCTTCGGGCGCACCACCGAACCGCTGCCCTGCCGCTTTATTATAAGATCGTCTTCTACCAGGAGCGCCAGCGCCTTTCGTATCGTCTGGCGGCTGACATCGTACTGAGCTGTGAGCAACTCCTCGGTAGGTATCGCCTGACCCTCGGTATATACGCCGTTTTCAATATCAGTTTTTATTGCCTGCGCGACAGTTTCATATTTAGTCATATTTTATCGCTCCCATAAAAAAGTACAAATTCAAACTCTGACAGAATACAAATCCACCTGCGTATATGATACAACTTTGTGCTCGGTTTGTCAAGATATATTCGTACGGCGGCATATTTGTTAGTAAGGGAGATGCACAATTTGTTATATATGCACAAAAGCTTTCCCGAAAGAATGTATAATTTATATATTGCATTTATTGAGCCTTTGTGCTAAAATAAGGACAGCAAACAGGAATGCAGACAAAAATAAAATTTGTAGCAAATATGCTGTGAATTTGTTCTGAACATTCCAAAACAAAACCACGACGATTATTTTTTATTGGAGGAAAAAAGCTATGAAAATCAAGAAGATACTCGCATCGGTACTCGGTCTGGCACTCACTGCAAGCGTATTTGCAGGCTGCGGCACTTCCGGCAGCAGCGGATCTGGCTCTGGTTCTGCAAGCGGAGACCTCATTAAAGTAGGAATAATCAACAACGACCCCAACGAGTCCGGCTATCGTACAGCGAACGATAAGGACATGAAGGCTACATTCACAAAGAAGAACGGCTACGACGCTTCCTTTGCATACAGCCTTAAGAACGACGAGCAGATCGCAGCGGCGCAGACATTCATTCAGTCCGAGGTGGACTACCTGCTCATCTCCGCTGCCGGCACTTCCGGCTGGGACTCCGTGCTCAAGGACGCCAAGGCTCAGGGAATCAAGGTTATCCTGTTCGACAGAACCATCGACGCTGACGAAAGCCTGTACGAGGCTTCCATCGTATCCGACATGGCTAAGGAAGGTCAGACCGCAGTTGACTGGCTGGCTTCCCAGGGACTTTCGGAGTACAACATAGTACATATCCAGGGCACGATGGGTTCCGCTGCACAGGTCGGCAGAACCGGCGCCCTCGACACCAAGGTAGCCAAGGACGACAGCTGGAAACTCGTTACACAGCAGACTGCTGACTGGAACGCAGAGACAGCACAGCAGATCGTTCAGTCCATCATCGACAGCGGCACTTCCTTCAACGTTATCTACGCCGAGAACGACGATATGGCAAAGGGCGCAGTTGCAGCCCTCGACAAGGCTAACATCTCCCACGGCGTTGGCAAGGACGTTATCGTAATGGGCTTCGACTGCAACAAGTATGCTCTTGAGAACCTCCTTTCCGGCAGTTGGAACTACGACGGCCAGTGCAATCCTTTCCAGGCTTCCTACATCGACTCCATCATCAAGGATCTTGAGAACGGCAAATCTCCCGCAAACAAGGTCATCATTATGGACGAGAAGGGCTTCGATGCCTCCACTATCACTCAGGAGGACGTTGACAAGTACGGTATCTGATCGTTCTGAACAGCCTAGCTGAATCAGCTGATCAGCCATATCGAAAACGGTCCGATATGATGGATAGCATATCCCTTGTATCGGATCGTTCTGTTAACTAACAAGCCGGAGGCGAAGATAATGCGTGATGAAAATGTTGTTCTCAGGCTAGAGGGCATATGTAAGGAATTCCCCGGTGTGAAAGCGCTCCAGAATGTTGAATTCACACTGCGCAAGGGCGAAATACACGCGCTGATGGGTGAGAACGGCGCTGGTAAATCTACACTTATAAAAGTACTCACCGGTGTATATGAAAAGGACGGCGGCAGCATCTATATGTCCGGCAATCCTGAGCCTGTCGGTATCAGATCGCCCCAGGACGCCCAGAAAGCCGGAATAAGCACGGTTTATCAGGAGATCACACTCTGCCCGAACCTGACGGTCGCCGAGAATATGTACACCGGCAGATCAAAGGGCGCTTTCACCAAATGGAAGAAGATGTATTCGGACGCCGGAAAGCTTCTGGAATCGCTTGATATCCCGGCAAGGCCGAATCAGCAGCTTGGAAGCTGCTCCCTCGCGGTCCAGCAGATGGTAGCGATAGCCCGCGCGGTCGATATGGACTGCAAGGTGCTTATCCTGGACGAGCCGACTTCCTCCCTGGACGAGCAGGAAGTCGAAAAGCTGTTCAGGCTTATGCTCGACCTCAAGAGCCGCGGCGTTGGAATAATATTCGTAACGCACTTCCTCGACCAGGTTTACGCAGTCTGTGACAAGATAACGGTACTGCGCGACGGTAAATTTGAGGGCGAGTACAATGCGGCGGATCTTCCGAAAGTCGAGCTGGTTTCAAAAATGCTCGGTAAGGACCTCAACAAGCTATCCGACATAGACAAGCCCCACGAAGTCGAGCAGGAGACCAACGGCGAGGCTCCGGTATTCGAGGCGGAGGGACTTGTCAGCAGCGCCGGCGTAGCGCCTTTCAACTTCTCAATAAGAAAGGGCGAGGTAAACGGCTTCACCGGACTTCTCGGCTCAGGCCGAAGCGAATCCGTCCGTGCGATATTCGGTGCGGACAGCATAACCGGCGGCACAGTCAGGATGAACGGCAAGACCGTAAAGATAAGAAAACCGCTTGATGCAATGAAGCACGGCATAAGCTACCTCCCCGAGGACAGAAAGCACGATGGTATAATCGGCGACCTGTCCGTCAAGGATAACATAATCCTTGCGCTCCAGGTAATGCGCGGAATGTTCCGGCCGATATCAAAAGCGGACGCCGCGAAATATGCCGACGAGTACATAAAGCTGTTGGAAATAAAGACGGCTTCCCCGGATACGCCGATAAAATCGCTTTCCGGCGGTAATCAGCAGAAAGTTATCCTCGCAAGATGGCTTCTTGCGAACCCCGTATACCTTATCCTCGACGAACCCACAAGAGGTATCGACGTCGGCACCAAGCTTGAAATACAGAAGCTGGTGCTCAAACTCGCCGCCGAGGGAAAGAGCGTAACGTTCATCTCCTCTGAGATAGACGAAATGCTGAACGTATGTTCAAGACTTATAGTGATGCGCGACAGAAAGACCGCAGGCGAGCTTACCGGCTCCGACCTGAACCAGTCCAAGATAATGGAAACGATCGCAGGAGGTGAAAAGGTTCATGAAAACGCTTGAAAAAACAGGCGGGAACAAGTTCCTTGCTTTTCTGAAAAGAGCGGTCAGGAATCAGATCTTTATTCCGCTGGCAACGCTGCTGATACTGGTGCTGTTCAACCTGATCGCTGATCCTTCGTTCTTCGCGATCAAATATGCTCCGAACAGCGCCGGCGATATGGTAGTTTCAGGCAACATCATCACGATCCTCGACAACGCTTCGGAGCTTGCGATACTTGCCATCGGCATGACGCTGGTAACGTCAGCCTCCGGCGGACAGGATATCAGCGTCGGCGCGACTATCGCAGTCGCAGGCAGCGTTGTCCTGAGAGTACTCTGCGGCGGTGAGGTCAGCCCGGCTGAGCTCCATGCGCCGATAATCGTTGCATTCCTTGCCTGCGTTGTCGTATCAATGCTCCTGGGTGCGTTCAACGGCGCTCTGGTGGCTTACTTCAAGATACAGCCGATGGTCGCAACGCTTATCCTCTTCACCGCAGGACGTTCCATAGCGGCATGGATAAACAACAACCAGCTCCCCGTCATCAATGATGAGAGCTTCGGCTGGTTCGGCAAATTCATTCCAGGACTCCCGCTTCCGACACCGATATTCATTGCGGCAATATGCATTATAATCATCACGCTGGTGCTCCGGTTCACAAAGCTGGGACTGTTCACCCAGGCGGTCGGCATAAACTCCGAATCCTCCAGACTTAACGGTCTGAATCCCGCGCGCATCAAGTTCATGACCTACGTCATACTTGGTCTGTGCGTTGCAGTCGCTGGATTCATCAAGGTTAGCCGTATCTCCTCCATCAACTACTCGGTAGTTGCAAAGGACATCGAGATGGACGCTATCCTTGCGGTAGCACTCGGCGGAAACGCCCTCAGCGGCGGTAAATTCAACATGGCGTCCTCGATACTCGGCGCTTATGTTATCCAGTTCCTGACGACAACTCTTTATAAGTTCCAGGTAGCTCCTACCGCGCTCCCTGCATACAAGGCGGTCGTAGTAATTATCCTGGTAGTTCTCAGCGCTCCTACTGTACGCAGCAAGCTTGTAGCGCTTCGCAAGAAGATAGCTTCTCGCAGGAATCCCGTCAAGGAGGCGAATTAGTATGAAATTTCTGAAAAACGCCAATGGCAGTTCACGGAGATTATCTGACTCTAATCTGCTTCTGGTCATCACCATTGCGATATTCGTTGTAATGTATATCTGCGCGGTAGCGTTCATCGGCTCCGGCTTCACGAAGGCGCAGACCTTCTTCAACATACTTAACGAAAATGCGGCTCTGATAATCCTCTCCTGCGGAATGAGCCTTGTGATGATAACCGGCGGTATCGACATCTCGGTCGGCGCAGTTACGTCGCTTGTATGTATGTGCTGTGCAATGAACCTCGACTACGGCGGCGGCAATGTAGTGACCTCTATCCTCATAGCCCTCGGAATAGGCACCGCTTTCGGACTTGTTCAGGGTTATCTGATAGCGTATCTGGAGATACAGCCGTTCATTGTAACGCTGGCGGGAATGTTCTTCGCAAAGGGCATGACCACCATCGTCAACGCAACGCAGTTCAACGTTGAGAACGAAGAATTCCGCGCACTCAAGGAAACAAGAATTTTACTTCCCGGAATAGGCTCCACCAACAAGCATGGTGTATTTGTTCCGGCGTACATAGAAATAGGCGTGGTAGTCGCGCTGCTGATTGTGGCGATACTGTTCGTGTTCCTCAAATGGGGCAGGCTCGGACGCGGTTTCTATGCGATTGGCGGCAACAGCCAGAGTGCAAATATGCTCGGTATCAACGTCAAGCTCACAAAGTTCTTCGCTTACCTGATGTGCGGAGTGCTCGCAGGTATAGGCGGCTTTGTTTACTTCCTTCATGTCGGCTCCGGTTCACCCTCCCATGCAAGCGGAGCCGAGATGAACGCGATCGCTTCCTCCATCATCGGCGGCACGATGCTTTCAGGCGGTTCGGGCAACATCATAGGAACGCTGTTCGGAGTCATCTCGCTGAGTACGATAAAGAACATCGTTTCCTCCCTCGGACTTGACGACGCATGGTGGACGAACATTACTGTTGCGGCAATGATCTGCCTGTTCCTTGTTATCCAGAGCGTGGTTCTTTCCAGAAAGAACAAGAAAAAGGCATAAACACAAGCCGCACTGAGTATTTGTTCGGTGCGGCTTTTCTATGAAGGAGAATTATTATGAACAAGATATACTTTGTTACCGGAAGCCAGGATCTTTACGGCGAGGAGACCCTCGTGCAGGTCGCTAAGGACAGCACTCAGATGGCTGATTTCCTGAATGAAAAGCTCTCGGACATCGCAGAAGTAGTATTCCAGCCGGTGGTAAAGACCGCTGACGAAGCCGAGGACATTTGCGTGCGCGCCTCCTCCGACAAGGAGTGCATAGGCGTTATCATGTGGATGCACACATTCTCGCCCGCCAAGATGTGGATAAGAGCGTTGAAAGCCCTGAAAAAGCCAATGCTTCACCTGCACACGCAGTTCAACGAGAAGCTCCCTTACGACAGCATCGACATGGACTTCATGAATCTCAACCAGTCCGCGCACGGCGACCGCGAGTTCGGGTTCATCTGCACAAGGCTCGGCATTAAGCGCGAAGTCGTTGCAGGCTATTATCAGCACGATGACGTTACAGAGAAGATTCGCAGATTCGCTCATGCGGCTTCTGCAGTATCTTTCAGCAGGACTTTGAGGGTAGCGATGCTCGGAAACAATATGCGTGATGTTGCAGTCACTGACGGCGACCGCGTTGAAAGCGAGATACGCTTCGGCTGGAACGTGAACTACTACGGTATAGGCGACGTAGCGGAGATCGCGGACGGCGTTACCGAATCCGAAATAGATGCCAAAATGGCTGAATACACCGAAAAGTACGCGATGGCGACGGACAACATCGCCGCTGTCCGCGAGCAGGCTAAATATGAAGTTGCTCTCGACAAGTTCATTGCGCGGGAAAAGATAGGGGCGTTCACAGATACGTTCCAGGATCTCCACGGGCTGAACCAGCTCCCCGGAATCGCGGCGCAGAATCTCATGGCAAAGGGCGTGGGTTTCGGTCCGGAGGGCGACTACAAGACCGCGGCTCTCGGCGCGGTGCTGTTCAGAATGTCCGAGGGAAGAAAGGGTTCCACCGGATTCATGGAGGACTACACCTACGATCTCACTTCCGGCGAGGAGCTGGAGCTTGCAGCGCATATGCTGGAGGTATCCCCGGTGTTTGCGGCAAACAAGCCTGAAATTCAGGTGCACCCGCTTGGGATCGGCGGAAAATCCGACCCGGCGCGCCTTGTATTCGACGGCATTGACGGCGAGGGTATCGCTGTTTCCATGATAGACCTTGGCGACAGATTCCGTCTTGTATGCGCTGAGATCACGCTTGTTAGGCAGCCGGCTCCCATGCCGAAACTCCCTGTTGCAAGACTGATGTGGAAGCTGAAGCCCGATTTCGCTACCGGCGCGGCTGCGTGGATATACGCCGGCGGCGCACATCATGCGGTAGTTTCCACGGCGCTCACTGTCGATGATATCCGTCTGTTTGCAAAGATGACGAATACGGAGCTTGTGGTCATCGATGACAAGACCGACATAAACAGCTTTGAACAGCAGCTTGCATTACTTGACGCTGCTGCGGCTCTCAAGAGGTAATCGTATGACGATTCAGGAAAAAATACAGAACAACAAGACCTACCTTGGCATAGAATTCGGCTCCACCAGAATAAAGGCGGTGCTCATCGACGATACATTCGCGCCCATCGCTTCCGGAAGCCACGACTGGCAGAACCGCTACGAGAACGGCGTGTGGACTTATTCCCTCGACGACATCACCACCGGATTACAGCGCTGCTACGCAAGCCTTGCGGAGGACGTCAAGAGCAAATACGGCGTGGTTCCCACGAGCTACGGCGCAATGGGAATCTCCGGCATGATGCACGGCTACATGGCGTTCGACAAGGATGATAATCTGCTGGTTCCGTTCCGCACCTGGAGAAATACGATAACCGAGCAGGCTGCTTCCGAACTGTCGGAACTTCTCGGATTCAACATTCCCCAGCGCTGGAGCATCGCCCACCTGTATCAGGCGATTCTGAATAAAGAGCGCCACGTAAAGGACGTGGCATTCCTCACCACCCTCTCCGGCTACATCCACTTCAAGCTCACCGGGGCAAAGGTGATGGGCATCGGCGAGGCCTCCGGTATGTTCCCCATCGATTCTGAGAAGCTCGACTACAACCAGAAGATGGTGGAAGAATTTGATGCCCTGAGCGGCATGGACTGGAAGCTGCGGGACATCCTGCCCAAGGTGCTGTGCGCCGGCGACTGCGGCGGCACCCTCACCGAGGCGGGTGCTCGGTGACAAGCATGGC